>CAJIBU010000058.1_pt1 | contig 65381 bp, 42 predicted proteins | sample 9199451 | NCBI WGS metagenome assembly CAJIBU01 (sample SAMEA7708315, study PRJEB35096) | sediment metagenome | biome: marine neritic benthic zone biome [ENVO:01000025]; feature: sediment [ENVO:00002007]; material: shallow marine sediment [ENVO:03000034] sea grass bed [ENVO_01000059] ... | reverse complement strand
TGCCTCCCGTAGGAGTCTGGTCCGTGTTCCAGTACCAGTGTGGCTGATCATCCTCTCAGACCAGCTACCCGTCTTCGCCTTGGTAAGCCGTTACCTTACCAACAAGCTGATGGGACGCAGGCTCATCCTCTGGTGACGCTTTGAGGCGCCTTTTACCACTCGTACCGTAGTGAGCGTGGTCTTATGCGGTATTAGCATTCCTTTCGGAGTGTTGTCCCCCGCCAGAGGGTAGATTACCTACGCGTTCCTCACCCGTGCGCCACTGTACTCACCCGAAGGTTTTCTCGTTCGACTTGCATGTGTTAGGCCCGCCGCTAACGTTCGCTCTGAGCCAGGATCAAACTCTCCAGTTGAACTGTTGAGCTGGTTTATCCTGCTGAGTTCTGGCGCTCCCGCCAGATGCTCAAGAGCACACGTTTGTTATTGCGTGTTGCTCTCGGATTGCGGTCTTAGAAGACCGCCTCTTGAATTGACCCTAGTCGTGCGTGGTGTTGCACGACTCGGGACCCGAGTACGTAACTATTGATTCCGATTCAGTTTTCAAAGACCGATCGACGGGAAACCACCCGCTGAAGGAACCGCCAATGTGCGCCCGAACGACGAATCGGTCAAGCCCTCCACAGCACGGTTTTCCGGCCGAAATCCCCTGTAGAGCCGTAGCCCCGGTCAAAGGGACGCCGAAGTTAGCGCGGTCCAAAGGGTGGTCAAGGAGAATTTCGGCCTATTTGATGGGATTCGAGTCTGCCTAGAATGACAGCGGGCGTGGATGTCCTGCCAGAAATGGCGCTAGACTCCGACTCGCGTGCCCAAGCCCAGTCCACCGATGGAGCTCCTCCCGAACCTCGCCCGAGCCCTGCTCGAATCGAGCGAAAGGCCAGCGATTGTGCTGAGCAAGGACTATCGGATCCTCGAGGTGAACCAGGCGTACCGGGACCACTACGGGACGGCGCCCGAGCTTGGGCACGATAGATGCTTTGCCGTCTCGCATGGGTACGACAGCCCCTGCGACGAAAACGGGGAGCAGTGTCCGCTTCGAAACTGCCTCGCATCGAAGCGCAACGAGCGCGTCGTGCACATTCACCACGGGCCGTCTGGCGCGGAGTACGTCGACATCGAGCTTCGACCGCTGCTCGATGACGACGGGGAGATCGAGGGCTTCGTGGAATTGATCGCGCCGATTCCCCACGCGAGCGCAGAGGCCGGTGGGTCGTTCGTGGGCCGGTCGAAGGCGTTCAGCGAGATGCTCGAGCTGATTCAGCGCGGCGCGCGAAGCGAGGTGCCGATCCTGTTGCTCGGCGAATCGGGCACCGGCAAGGAGCTCGCGGCGCGCGCGATTCACGATGCGAGCCCCCGGAGCAAAGGGCCGTTCGTGCCGGTGGAGTGCTCGGGGCTCGGCGAAGCGCTGTTCGAGTCGGAGCTCTTCGGGCACGCGCGCGGGTCGTTCACGGGGGCGCACGCGCGAAAGCCGGGGCTCGTCGAAGCGGCGACCGGGGGCACGCTTTTTCTCGATGAAATCGGCGATGTTCCGCTTTCGCTTCAGGTGAAGCTTCTGCGGGTGCTCGAGTCGGGGATGTTTCGGCCGGTGGGCGACGTCGAGGCGCGAAGCGCGGATTTTCGGCTGGTGTGCGCGACGCACCGGGACCTCGACTGCATGGTTCGCGAGCAGACGTTTCGGCGGGACCTCTACTTCCGCATCAATACGTTTCCGATTGCGATGCCGCCGCTTCGAGAGCGACGCGAAGACATTCCGCTCCTCTGCGACACGCTCTTGGCGAACAGCGCAAAGCGGCTTTCGGGCGACGCGCTTGGGCTGCTTCAGCAGCACGACTTCACCGGGAACATCCGCGAGCTTCGCAACATCGTCGAGCGGGCGGTGCTGCTCACCGACGGCACTCAGATCGAAGCGGTGCACCTGCCTGCGTATCTCGGCGGCGGGCGGGCTTCGGTCTCGGCACCCCCTCTCGAGAACCCCGGCAACGACGGGTGGCCGTGGGGCGATCGGCTGCTCCCGCTCGAAGAGGTCGAGCACCGCTACCTTCGATGGGTGCACGAGACACATCGGGGCGATCGAAAGGCGCTCGCCGAAAAGCTCGGCGTGAGCGAGCGGACCCTCTACCGAAAGCTGCGGCAGGCGCTCGAGCCCGACGCAAGCTGACGCAGGCGGCGGTCTGCCAAAGGCGACTGTCAGATACGGCAGGGTGGCCTCGGCGCCGATTGCGGAATCGTTGAGGAAAAGTGCCCGTGAGCCGTTGGTCCGGCTCTTGCTCATGGATAGGCTCGCGGAGGCGAGCGGATGGAACCGACAACGGCCCCAGCGGCGGGATCGAACACTTCAGGCGAAACCGGGTCTGACCTCGAAGCGACGCTGCGCCGCATCGACATGCGGCTCTCGCGTCTCGAGCAGACCCTCGAACCCATCGCCGAGGCCACCTCCGCCGCCCCCGCACTAACTTCCACCGCGGTCGACGTTCTCGATGACTGGGCGAACCAGCACGGGGACCTCGACACGCGGCTGCGCACGATCTCGGAGCTGCTCGAACGCATGACGCGGCCCGAGGCGCTCGCGCCGCTGATGATGATGGTGGAGCTGAGCGAACAGGCGAAGCCGACGATCGCGACGCTGACCGACATCGTAGACGAGACGATGGCCCGCGCGGCGGCCGAAGGGATGGAGGTCGAGCGGCTGGTCGAGTCGTCGAAAAACGCGGTGCTGAAGCTCGCGCAGCTCGCGACCTCGCGAGAGGTGCAGGCGCTGCTCGACTCCGGCATGCTCGACCCGGCTGCGCTCTCGACGCTCGGCATGACGGCGCGTGCCGTTGCCGATGCAAGCGAAGAGCCGGCTCCGAGGGTCGGGATGTTTGGCGCGCTTCGAGCGGCCGGGAAGCCTCCCGTGCAGCGGGCGCTCGGGTTCCTGCTTCGCGTCGCCGAAAACCTCGGCGAAAACCTCGGGACCGCCCCGAAGCTTCTGCTGAACGGCGACAACCAGCAATCCCAGCCTGTGAGAGAGCCCCATGAGTGAACAACACGACGTCCTCATCGTCGGCGGAGGCACCGCCGGCATCACTGTGGCCGCACAGCTACTCGAGCAAGAGGCAGCGCCGCGCGTCACGATCGTCGACCCGTCGAAGACCCACGACTACCAGCCGATTTGGACGCTGGTGGGGGGCGGCGTGTTTCCGCGCGAGATGTCTCGGCGCGCCATGTCCGAGGTGATGCCGCGCGGGGTGACCTGGATTCGCGATCGAGTGACGTCGTTCGACCCAGACAACAACGAAATCCACACCGAGGGCGGAAAGACGCTCGCGTACAACGAGCTGATCGTCGCGGCGGGGATCCAGCTGAACTGGGACGCGGTCGAGGGGCTGCCAAACGCGATCAACAAGGGCGGCGTTTGCAGCAACTACGGCTACGACAAGGTGCCGTACACGTGGGAGACGATTCAGGCCTTCAAAGGCGGCAACGCGGTGTTCACTTTCCCGGCGACGCCGATCAAGTGCGCCGGCGCGCCGCAAAAGATCATGTACCTCGCCGAAGAGCAGTTCCGGCGGCGCGGGATTCGCGAACAGGCGAACGTGATCTACGCGTCGGCGACGGCCGGCATATTCGGGATTCCGAAGTACGCGCAGGCGCTCAGCAAGATCGTCGATGAACGAAACATCGACACGCACTTCTCGAAGAACCTGGTCGAGGTGCGGCCCGATGCGCGCGAGGCCGTGTTTCACGACGTCAACGGCGCGGAAGAGCTGGTGCTCAAGTACGACATGATGCACGTGACGCCGCCGCAGAGCGCGCCTAGCTTCATCAAGAAGAGCGGGCTCGCGAATGCCGACGGCTGGGTGGACGTCGACAAGCACACGCTTCAGCACACGAAGTACCCCAACGTGTTCTCACTAGGGGATTGCAGCAGCCTGCCGTGCTCGAAGACGGGGGCCGCGGTGCGGAAGCAGGCGCCAGCGCTCGTCGAAAACGTGATCGCGTATCGGGCCGAGAAACCGTTCACCGGGCACTACGACGGCTATGCGTCGTGTCCGCTCGTGACGGGCTACGGCAAGGTGATCCTCGCCGAGTTCGGATACGACGGCGTGATCATGGAGACCTTCCCGTTCGACCAGGCCAAGGAGCGGTACAGCATGTACGCGCTCAAGGCGTACGGGCTTCCCAACATGTATTGGCACGGAATGCTTCAGGGGCGCGTCTGAACGGCGCGGGAAAACGAGGAACCATGCAGATCAAAGCTTTTTTCGACGAGCCGACGTTCACGCTGACCTACGTGGTGTGGGACGAGGCCAGCAAGGACGCGGTCGTCATCGACTCGGTCTTGAACTACGACCCGCTCTCGTCGACGACGAGCACGGTCTCACTCGACGAGCTTTCGGACTTCGTTCGCTCCAAGGGCCTGAGGGTGCACTGGGCGCTCGAAACGCACGCACACGCCGACCACCTGTCGGGCGCACAGATGGTGCGGCAGCGCTTCGACGCCAAAGTCGGCATCGGTGAGACGATCACGGCCGTGCAGGAGGTGTTCAAGGGCGTCTTCGACCTCGGCGACGATTTCGCTACCGACGGGAGCCAGTTCGACGAGCTCATCGCGGACGGGGCGACGCTCGCGGCTGGGACGCTCGAGGTGAAGGCGATCTCCACGCCTGGCCACACGCCCGCGTGTCTCACGTACCAAATCGGCGACGCGCTCTTCACCGGCGACGCGCTCTTCATGGACGACTACGGCACCGGGCGATGCGACTTCCCGAAAGGCAGCGCGCACGACCTCTACAAATCGGTCCGCGAGCGCCTCTACACGCTCCCGGACGAGACGCGCGTGTTCCCGGGCCACGACTACATGCCCGATGGTCGCGCGCTCGAGTACGAGACCACGGTCGGCAAATCGAAGCACAGCAACCCCCACCTTCGCTCCGAGACGACGCTCGGCGAGTTCGTGCAGCTGCGCGAAGCCCGCGACGCCCAGCTCGACGCCCCTCGCCTCCTCTTCCAAAGCGTCCAGTTCAACATCAGCGGCGGCCGTTTCCCCGCCCCCGGCACCACCGGAATCCGCTACTTCAAGCTCCCGGTAAACATGCGCACCCCCACCGACGACATCGGCAACCGCGAGTAAAAAAGGCGCCTGGCACCAATTCTTTGACATAATTATGTCATTATGACTTAATTTTGTCGATGGACCGGTTACTTGGGGGGATTCGTGGGGTGTTTGGGGTGCTTCGGCGATGGGAAGGTGCGGTCGTTGAGGGCCGGGGGCTGAGTGCGGGGATGCGGGCTGTGATGCTGCTTCTTCTCGAGGCTGAGGAGACGGTGTCTGGGGTGGCCCGCGCCCGCGGGGTTTCTCGGCAGCAGGTGCAGCAGCAGGTGGATCGGTTGCTCGAGCTCGGGTTCGTGGAGCGGCTGCCGAATCCCGCGCATCGGCGGGCGCCGCTCATCCGGCTCACGGCCAAGGGAAGCGCGGTGATCAAGAGCGTCCGTAGCGACGAACGAGACGCGCTGTCGCGGCTGCAGCTCGGGGTTTCCGACGAGGCGATCGACGACGCGGTGCGGGTGATCGAGGCGCTGCAGGCTGCGCTCGAACGCGACCTCGAGGCCCGCAGGGCCGCTCGCTTGTAGGCATCGCGACTTGATCGTAAGCCTTTTGACGTGGCGCTGATCTACTACGCCATTCCGTTTTTCCTCGTCACGCTCGTGCTCGAACGCTGGCTGGTCGATCGCCGCGAGCGAAAAGAGCGCGGCGAAACCGAGCTCGCCGGCTTCACCACCAAAGACTCGTTCGCAAGCCTCGCGATGGGCGTCGGCTATCTCGTGGTGGAAGCGGGCCTCAAACTGCTCCCCTTTGCCGGCCTCGCCTGGCTTTATCAGTTCCGGCTGTTCGACATCCCGATCGCGTGGTGGTCGTGGGTCCTCCTGCTGTTCGCCGAGGACTTTTGCTACTACTGGTTCCACCGCTCGCATCACGACGTCCGCCTGCTCTGGGCCGCCCACGTCAACCACCATTCGAGCACGCACTACAACCTCACCACGGCGCTCCGCCAATCGTGGACCACGCCGATCACCGGTTTCGTCTTCTGGGCGCCGCTTCCGCTGCTCGGCTTCCCCATCGAAATGATCCTGATCCAAAAAGCGATCAGCCTGCTCTACCAGTACTGGCTTCACACCGAGCTCATCGGCAAGCTCGGCTGGTTCGGCATCGCCTTCAACACCCCGTCGCACCATCGTGTGCACCACGGCCGCAACCCGGTCTACCTCGACCGCAACCACGCCGGCATTTTCATCATCTGGGACAAGCTCTTTCGGAGCTTCGAGCCCGAACGCGAGCCGGTCGACTACGGCCTCACCAAGAACATCCACACCTTCAACCCGTTCCGCATCGCGTTTCACGAGTGGCGCGCAATGCTGAGCGACGCGCGGCACGCCAAGACATGGCGCGGGCGCCTCGGCTATCTGTTCATGCCGCCCGGCTGGCGCGAAGACGGCACGGGCAAAACCGCACCGGTCCTCCGCGCCGAATACGTGGCAACGTCGAACACGGCCACCGCCTGAGCGGCGCACCGCGTCGGCTCACTCGAAGGTGATCGTCTCGGCGGCGTTCGCGGCGGCTTCGGCGATGTCGAACACCAGCGGCAACGGCTGATTGTCGAGCCAGCCGGGGAGCAAATCCTCGTAGTGAGGCGAGTTGATGTCGCCCGACTGCCCGCCGGGGAGCTGAATCGTGCACGACGGGCCGGTGGCCGATGCCTCACACACGAAGCGCGTCGACGGCCCCGCCGTCTGGATGTACTCGCGCCCCGACTCCTGAAGCGGGTTTGCAACGTCGACCGTGAAGAGCCCGCCGTCGTTTGCGAACAGCGACTCGCCGGGTGGCGGGTTGTCGAACTGGGCGAACGCGCTGCTGAGGCCACTCAGGTCGGATTCCAGAAGTAACCCGTGCAGACGACCCCACGGCCAGCGGGTCTCGTCCGAACCGAGCTGTCCGTCGAGAAAGTCGCCGATTTGCTGGAGCGCCGCCGACATCACCGTGAACTTCGTCTCCACCTCCATCGTCGTCGGGTTGTCCCAGTACACATCGCCCGCGATCAGCTGCGGGTCCGCGTGATTGGCGATCGACTGAAACACGGCCACGCTCGGCTTCCGGCCGGTCGGCGCGTTCTCTCCGTCTTCGATTCGCGTTCGGAGCTCGATCATCATGGTGTGAAAGGCGGTGCATCCCGACGACGCAAGGAGTTCGTCCGCGTCGCTCACCAGCGGCGAGTCGTCCGCGCTGATGCCGTCGAGGCCGGTCGGGCACGTGAAATCCCACGCCTTCAGCGCCTCGATCACCTTCAGGCCATTGATGCCCGGGGTGGTCTGCGCGTCCTCGGCGATTTCGACCATCCCGGGGACCATGCGCTCACCGATCAGCGAGTAGATGTCGCTCACGATGGCGTCCATCGTCGCGACGCTGTGCTGATCGCCGATGCCTTCGATGAGCCGGACGATCTGCGCGTGACGAAAGCCGGCGGCAGCGTCCGACTGGTAGGGCGGCTGCGACATGCCGCTCGGCAGCGTCGTCGGGTCTTCGTCGAAGAGCGCGCCCGTCATGTCGTTGTTGGCGGTTGCAATGTAGCCAGACTCGGGGTTCGTGGCCTGGGGGAGCTCTTCGTAGGCGAAATAGGTTTCCCACTCGTAGTCGCCGCTGGCTCCGTCGAGCGGCAGCCACGCCGGCGCGTCACCCGAGAGATTCGTCGCCCAACCGCGCTTGGGGAGCCGGTTGTACGGATACCAGCCGATGTTGTTTTCCGAATCGATGACGACCCAGTTCTGCCCGATGGTGGTGACCTGAAGGAGCGCCTGCCGCGCTTCTTCGGTGGTGGCCGCCCTTGCCAAGTCGGTGAGCACGTTGATGTCGGTGTCGATGTCGTTCCCGGTCCAGCGCAGGCTGATCGCCGTCCCCGCGTCGGTGTCGATCTCGCGAACGGGCCCGTGGTGCGGAACGAACCTCAGCGTGCGCTGGTCGGTGGTTCCGTCGCTGAACTCGAGCAAGAACGGCACCTCGGTGAACGGGACGTCGGCCCCGCGGAACACCACCCCGCTGCCGTCGTCGGTCAGCGTCTCCACGTACACGTCGCTGAAGTCCATGTTGGTAGTGGTCACGCCCCACGCGATGCTCTCGTTCTGGCCGACGATCACCCAGGGCAGCCCGGCAAACGTCGCGCCGGCGGTGTGGATCTCCCCGGCCCCGTTGGTCACGGCGTCGAGGTGGGCGAGGTACCAGGTTGCAGGGTTCGTCATGTCGAGGTGAGGGTCATTCGAAAGCAGCGCGTTCCCGCCCGTGGTGAGGGACGGCCCAACCACCCAGTTGTTGGAGCCGATTTCATCCACGTCGGTCACAGGCCCGAGAATCATCTCGCGAAGGCCCTCAAGGCTCGCCAGCTTCTGCTGGAGGCGCTCGATCAGCGGGAGCACGTCGCCGCGGCGATAGATCGCGTTCGAAGTCTGCGTCACCGACGCCATCGGCGGCGGCGCGGGCGTCCAGTCGAGAGGCAGAATCGAGGACTCCTCGAGTGGGCGTCGCGCCCAGAGGTCCGAAAACTTGGCGTCATCGGCGATGTCGGCGCGGGCCGTGGCGGCGTCGAGCTGCGCGCTTTCGTCGTTGGTGAGGCTCTCGACCAGCGCAAGCACCGCAGCCACGCAGTCCTGAGGCTCCCAGGGCGGGACGTCCGCCGGGGTGTAGAAGATCAGGGGGTGACTGAACTCACGAGGAAACGTCGCGCCGTTCGCGCCGGTCTGCACGTCCTCGATCCACTTGTTGACGCCGACGGCATACGCGTCGAGAAGGCCTTTGGTCTTGGGCGTCGCTTGCTCATAGAGAAAATCTTCTGCCGGCTGGCCGTCGCGCGTCGAAAACAGGGCGCGAAGGTCGGCAAAGCCATCGGCCAACAGGCCGGCCACGCTTGGCTCGAGAATGCCTGCAAAGCGCCCCGTCGCGAAGCGCCGCCGAATGTCCATCTGCGCGAAGCGATCGAACGCGTGGTAGTAGCCGAGCGCCATCGCGCAGTCTTCGTCGGTCGCGCAGTCTGCGTTGAAGACGCGAGCGTCGTCGAAGTAGACGGTGGCGTCGGGCGGCCACTCGAGATCTCCAATCCCTCCCGTGCCACCGGTGCCACCGGCGTCGCCTCCGGAGCTGCCGCAACCAAGCATCAGTAGACCAAGAAAGAAAAGACCAAACGGGCGTTCACACATGACGAGCTCCTCGAGTTGCCGGCAGGGGCGAGACAATAACCCGAACCCGTTCTTCGGCCACGCCAAATCGCCTCCACGCCTCTCACCCCAAAGGTCGGTGCTAAGGTTCGCAGCAAGGAGTCCGATGAAAGCGTTTTTGGCCCTGTTCTCTTCGTTGGCCGTGCTCGCATGCAGCGCTAGCGGGGTTCCACCAATGGCGCCGCAGAAGTCGCCGCACTTCGACACCGTCAGCGCGGAGCTTCAGCTCGGAGGCACGGTCTACGCGTACGCCGACATCGATGGAGACCCCGAGCGCGCCACGGATTTCCTGCTCACGCTGATGCGCGACGTCCCCGGGATGATGCCCAAGAAGCCGAGCGGTCTCAGCGCGAGCAGGCTGGTGCGCATTCTCGGGATTCAAGGGGTTCGGGCGGTCGGGTTGAGCTCTTACGAGACCGACGCCGGCTACCACAACCGCGCCTTCATCCATCACACCGCGGAGCGCGAGGGCCTGTTGAAAGTTCTCGGAAGCGAGCCCGAGGCGTTCGACTTGCTTTCGATTGCACCGGCCCGCGCAGACCTCGTGTGGGACCAGCAGCTCGACCTCGAGGCGGTGGTCGAGATCGTTCGCGCGGTCGGTGCGCTCGGCGTCGGCATGTCCCCCGAGCAGCTCGACGCTGCGCTCCGCGAGCGGTTCTTGGGCCTCGACATTTCACTCCGCGACGTTGTCGAGCGGCCAGACCTCGAGGTCGGGCTCGTTCTCGCGGTGGACGAAGGCCGCGTGCTTCGCATTCCGGGGATGCCGTTTTCGTTCCCCTATACCGACTTCCTCGTTCGCATCGACGGGCTGTCCGCGCTTGCCGACGCGATCGTGAAGCGCGCCTCCGGGGACCCGTTCATCGCGGTCGAACGCACCAGCGACTGGATCATCGTCCGGCCGGCGATCGTGCTGCCGCCGCCCTGGAACGCCTACGAGCCTTCGATCGTCAAAGAGGTCGCGTCCGGACGCATGTACGTCGTCAGCTCGCCAGCGTTTCTGCAGGCTTGCTTGAAGTCCGCGGGAGGGGTCGCCGAGGCCCCGGACTACCAGCGCGCGCTCGAGGGACTCCCGAGCGCCGGCAACGCGATGGTCTACATGTCCCCGAGGCTGACGCGAGCAGCCCACGGCGTGCTCGACGGTGTGATCGAAGCCAACGGGTCGTCCATCACGACGAGTCTCGTGCGGTTCTTTCTCCCCGATATCGGGACGCCCGTGGGCTGGGTCGCATCCCACGCCGAAAACGGGCTCCGCATCACGTCGAATACGCCCTCGTCGCACAAAACCACGTTGCTCACACTAGGCTACGTCGCGCTGCTTCCCGGCCTCGCGGTGATTGGCAGCTCGATGCTGGCCCCCGAGCAACCGCCGAGGCGTTAAAAAAAGACGCCGGGCGGGGCACAGACCCACCCGGCGCGTAGCAAGCAAGCTCCGAACGCTAGTTGCGCCAGTAGCGTCGAATCCCCAAGCACAGGCTAAGAAGAAGTAGTAGCGCGCTGGCGGGACCGCCTTGGCTCACCATCCCCACATGGCAGCCAATCGGTCGCCCGCCCTGAACGACCAGCCCGTTCCTCGCAAGCGGGTCGTTGAGCTCTACAGGCTCGAGATAGTCGGGCACGCCGTTTTCATCAGCGTCACCCGGCTCGTCCTCGTCGGCGATTTCGTCGCCGTCGCTGTCTGTATCGAGCCAGTTCACGTCGCCGTCGCCGTCGACGTCATCGTTGCCGAGCGCGTCTGAGTCTTCGCGCTCGTCAGCCGTTGGGATGCCATCGCCGTCGTCGTCGGGGTCCAAGAAGTTTGGCGTCCCGTCGCCGTCGGTGTCGTCGTCGCGCGGGTCAGAGTCGCCGTCCGGCGTTTCGTCACGCGTGTCGATTCCGTCGTTGTCGTCGTCCGGGTCCTCGAAGTCGGGTGTCCCGTCTTCATCGGTGTCCCTGCAGCTCAAAGGCTGAAGCGGATTGCCTGGCGGCGGGCACTCCTCGTCGTCGAGAAGACCATCGCCGTCGGTGTCCGGGATGTCGGTCTCGATGCGGCAGGCGCTGCTGCACCCGTCGCCGTCGACCGCATTGCCGTCGTCGCACTCCTCCCAGCCGGAGCCGATGTCGAGGAGGCTCACCGTGTCGTCGCCGCAGACGTCGAGGTAGTCCGGTGCGCCGTCCCCGTCACTGTCTTCACAGCCCGCGGTGGCGTCCGTGCACTCGTCGACGGTCGGGAGACCATCGTCGTCGTCGTCCGTGTCGAGGTAGTCCGGCGTGCCGTCCCCGTCCGAGTCTTCGTTGGTCGGGTCGTTGTCCCCGTCGTAGTTCTCATCCGCGGTGTCGACGCCGTCGTCGTCGTCATCCGGGTCGTTGAAGTTCGGCATGCCGTCCCCGTCGCTGTCAGGACAGCCAAAGGGGTCGCCAACCGGGTCGCCCGGCGCCGGGCACTCGACGACGTCTGGAATGCCATCGCCGTCCGTGTCGGTCACCGACGTGTCCACGTCGAGGTAGTCCGGGGCGAAGTCCCCATCGCCATCCGGACAGCCGGCACCTGGGTCGGTGCACTCGAACACCGTGTCGATGCCGTCGCCGTCGTCGTCCGCATCGCGGAAGTCGGGCACCGTGTCGGCGTCGGTGTCCTGCGTCGGCGCAGAGATTCCGCCGTCGTCGGGGTCGAACGCATCGTCGAGCCCGTCGCCGTCGGTGTCCATGCCAAGCGCAACCGCGTCGGCCACGCCGTCCATGTCGGCGTCGTGCCCTTCGATGGCATCGACGATGCCGTCGCCGTCCGTGTCGAGGTCGAGGATGTCGGGTGTCCCGTCGCCGTCGGTATCTTCGCAGACCGGCGTCTCGGCGCATTCGACCGCATCGGTGATGCCGTCGTCGTCGCTGTCGATGTCGCGGTGGTCTGGGAATCCGTCATCATCGCTATCACAGGCGTCCGGGCTCGTGGTGCACTCCGCGGCCGTGGGCACACCGTCGCCATCGTCGTCGTCGTCCAGATGGTCCGGTGTTCCGTTGCCGTCGCTGTCGCGGCAGCTCGACACGTCGCCGTCGCACTCCACGAGGTCCGGGATGCCGTCACCGTCGGTGTCGACCGGGCTCTGATCCGCGTCGAGGTAGTCGGGTGCGCCGTCGCCGTCTTCGTCCGGGCAGCCGGCCATCACATCGGTGCACTCGAAGGCCGAGCCCACGCCGTCACCGTCGTCGTCGGTGTCGCGGAAGTCGGGCACGCCGTCCTGATCCCGGTCTGGAAGCGTCGCCGGGACGCCGCCAGCCATGTCGAGGTCATAGGCGTCGTCGAGGCCGTCGCCGTCCATGTCCATGCCGAGCGGTGCGAAGTCTGGAGCTCCGTCTGCGTTGCCGTCATGGCCTTCGATGGCGTCGGGAATGCCGTCGTTGTCGGAGTCGACGTCCAGCACGTCCGGCGTGCCATCCCCGTCGGTGTCCGGGCAGGCCGTCGGGTTCTCGCACTCGAGCGCGTCGGCGATGCCGTCTCCGTCGCTATCCTGGTCGAGGTAGTCGGGGCGGCCGTCCTCGTCGGTATCCTGGCCGGTCGTCCCAATCCCGCCCTGCGGAACGTCGAACGCGTCGTCCAGACCATTGCCATCGGCGTCCACACCGCTCGGGATCGCCTCGGGCACGCCGTCACCGTTGCCGTCGAAGGCCTCCACTCGGTCGAGCAGGCCATCGTCGTCGCTGTCGGCGTCGAGGTAGTCGGGCGAGCCGTCGTCGTCGCGGTCCTGCGTCGCGGCCGGAAGGCCGTCGGCAGCGCAGTCCCCGGGCATGCCGGCACACTCGGGGTCGAACGCATCGTCGAGCCCGTCGCCGTCGTCGTCGTTGCCCGCCGGAACGGCGTCTGGAATGCCATCACCGTTTTCATCGTGCCCCTCGGTCGAGTCGGGCACCCCGTCGGCATCGCTATCGAGGTCGAGGTGGTTCGGCACCCCGTCCTGGTCCAAATCCACGCTCATCGGAAGCGAATCGCAAATGCCGTCGTCCGGATTGGCGTCGTCGCAGGTGACGACGTCCGGGTCGGCGTAGTCGGGAACCCCGTCCTCGTCGGTGTCGAACGAGAAGTCGGTTCCGTCTCCTTCGATGGTGTCCGGGATGCCGTCGCCGTCGTCATCGGTGTCGACGTTATCGGTCAGCCCATCGCCATCGGTGTCCGGGTAGTCGCAAACCTGATCGACGGTACACAACTGAAGTCCAGGGCAATCCTCGTCGGACAGGCACTCGACGCACGCGCCACCGTCGACCGCGGTGTCGCAAAGCGCGGCGGCCGAGTCGATGCAGCCCGTGTCCATGTTGGTGCCCGACATGTCGTCGAGACAGAAGGCACAGACGGTGCCGGCCTCGCCGGTTGCGCCGTTGCACACGGGTAGACTTGGGTTGGTGCACCCCTCGTCCGCGGTAGCCCCAACCTGGTCGTTGATGCAGGTTACGCATGCTCCGGGCGTCGATTCCGACGTATCGCAGACCGGTGCATCGACGACTCGGCAGTCGCCGTCTGTGAAGCACCCCGGCACGCAGAGGTTGGTGGCGGTGTTGCAGGCATCGCCGATCGAGCAGTCGACCGTTTCGGTGCAGTCCACGCACACTGGGTTGCTGCCGCTGAGGTCACAAGCGTTGTCCATGCCGGAGCAGCCGGTGTCGACCTCGCCCGAGCCATCGTCGCCGCACGCCACGATGCAGAACGGAAATACGCCGCTCGCATCGCAGTAGGGCGCGACGCCTCCGCAACCCGAGTCGACCGTCGCGCCGGTTTGATCGTCGAAGCAGAAGACACACCCGAGGCCGCCAACGTCACAGAGCCCCGTCGCGCACTGCGCGGCGAGAGTGCAAGCCGAGCCCTCCTCGAGAAGGCAGAGACTGCTGCAGCCATCGCCATCCGCGGCCGCGCCATCGTCGCAGGCTTCGCCTTCGCCTGGTTCGACGACGCCGTTTCCACAGGTGGCCACAAGCTCGCAGGTGTTGCTGCCGACCGTGTCGCAGACGGTGCTCGCGCACTCGTCGCTCGCGGTGCAACTCTCCCCGAGCTCCTTCAGGCAGGAGTCATCGCAACCGTCAGTCGTCGCGGTGTTGCCATCGTCGCAGAACTCATCGTTGGCGGGCTCGACGACCCCGTTGCCACAAGTGTTGGCAGCCTCGCACGTGTTGCTGCCAACCGTGTCGCACACACCGCTCGCGCACTCGGACCCATCAGTACAGCTGGCGCCGATCTCCTTGAAGCAGTTGTCATCGCAACCGTCAGTCGTCGCGGTGTTGCCATCGTCGCAGAACTCACCGTTGGCGGGCTCGACCTTGCTGTTGCCGCAGGTGTTTGCCGGCTCGCAAATCTGAGGAGCCTCCGTAGCGTCGCAGACGCCGCTCTCGCAGTCGCTGTCGCTCGCGCAGATCTCCAAGTCTTCGAGGAGGCACGTCGGCCCGCAGCCGTCGCCCGGCAGCGTATTCATGTCGTCGCACACCTCACCCACCTCGAGGTCCCCGTTTCCACACTCCGGCTCGACGAACATCACGAGCGAGCAAGTGCCCGTGATGTCCTGCGGGTTGGTGAAGTTCACGAGCATGAACTGGGTGGTGCCGCTGAAGCTCGCATTCGGCGTCCAGTCGAAGGTGGCGTTGAACGGGCTCGTCTGGGTCGTGCCTTCCACGGGGGTAAAGGCTCCGCCCGCGGGTACGGCGATCGCAGTGAGCGTGAGGTCGTTGCCCGGGTCCTCCGCGCTCAGCGCCTGCGAGAAAGGCACGCCGATCGGCAGGGAGAACACGCCGTTGTCCGGGCAGGAAGGCACCGGCTGAGACGTGATCTCGATCAAGAGGTCGAGCGCCGTCTTGCTTTGGAGCGGCGGCGTGCCGTGCTCCGACTCGAGCACGATGTGAAGCACGTACTGCTCCCCACCAACCGCGTTGGTCAAGTCCCAAGTGATTCGACACGCGTTCGGGTTCGGGACAGAGATCGAAGGCTGGGCGCCTCCGCTCGGCACTGCAGGGATCTCCTCTCCGGAGTTCAGTCCCGACTCAGCTGCGGTGGCAAACCGGCAGCTCACCGGGTCGCCGTCGGCGTCGAGCATGAAGAAGTCGTGGGTCCGAACGTCGCCGCGTTGAAGCTGCACGATGGCTGTCGAGGCCGTCGCGAGCGGCGCGGTGTTTCCGTCGCCTAGACCGATCGTCGCCTCGACTCGAAAGTCCTGCCCCGCGCCATTGACGAGCCCGGCAACTCGGCAGCATGAGTCGAAGAATGCGGTGTATTCGCCAGGAGCACCGTAGTCGTGCGTCACGACGTACTGGGTGGTGGTGTACGGATTGCCATTGTTGTCGACGCCCGTGCCGATCGTATTGCCGATCACCCCGCCGTTGCTCGAGCCGTCGCCGAAGTTCAAGTCGGTGGTGCCGATGAACGCGCTTCGCCAGCTGGTGGTGACGGTGAACTCGACGAGATACGGGTTGTCGTCGGGGTCGGGCGTACGCCAGTTGATCGTGCCGTGTCGGAAGTGAGTCGCGCTCGCTTCTCCCGACCAACCCCACACGGCCGCGAATGCGAAGCAGACCGCAGCAAGACGACTCAGAGTTTTGTTTCCCACGAATACCCCCCGCATCCCGAGCACTTGCACCCCGGCCAGTGCCCTCGGACTCGCCTAGAGTATTATTGTGTCAACGCAAAAATCAAGTAAAGATGCGTGATCGGCGTCGCAGGATGCAGGCCACGATACAGAGGATCAGCCAGCCGTCGATCGATCGGGTCGCGCTCTCACCCAAACGGGTGGCTGCACAGCCCGATCCGTTCGACGCGGGCTCGTTGTCGCGCGGCTTCGGTGGCTCGGCGGGCGCGGCGACGCACTGGCGGAACACGGGATCGCAGGTCGGCGTGGCGGCGTCGCAGTCGGCGTCGCGCTCGCACGCGTCGTTTGGCGAGGGCTCATCCTCTGTGAGCGGCAGCGAGAGCTCGGACGTGTGCCCGTCGACCGTCGCCGTCAACACCACGGCTGCCACGTCGCTCACACTGCGAAGCGTGACTTCGACCGCGGCCGTGTTCGTCGCGCTGCAGGGCGCGCCGTCGTCCCCATACTCGGCTGAGCCTTCGACGACACTTCCGAGCCAGACGACTGCGCCCGAATCGATGCCCGGAGCCGCCTCGTAGACGTCCACCGTCGCACCCGGAGGAACGCACGCACGCGCCGTGAGCTGATCCATGTCGAGGACAAGCTCGAGCCCTTCCGGGCTGTTGACCGGCCGCATGGCGTCGCCGGAATCGTTGGGCGTGGGCCCGGCGAGTCCGGCATCGATCGCGAGCCCCTGGTTGAAGAAGATCGCGTTGCCTCGAACCATTGCGGTGCCGTCGACGGAACGCACGCCCGCGCCTTCGTTGTGCGCGATGAAGTTGCCGTCATCCGGGTCTCCGTCGCCGAGGATCGCCCCTTCGCACCCCGATTCGATCCTCACTCCGTCACCTTCGTTTGGAAGCACCTCGCTCTTGGCCTGGTCGACGCCAATCACGTTTCGAAACATCTCCCAGGCGCCACCGGTGCCCGCGGCACACGCGACGCCTGCGCCGGCATTGGCCGAGACGACGTTTTCGATCAGAGAAACGCCGCTCGCATCCGTTTCGATCCGCACGCCGGTGCCGCCGTTGCCGAGCTCGAGCACTCCCGACGCGTCCAAACCGATCAGATTTCTCTCGACGGAAGAGGACGGCGAACCCTCGAGGCGCACGCCGCCTCCGACGTTCGCGGCCACGACGTTATCCCAAACTTCCACCGACTCGGACCCGCGCACGTCGATCGCAAAGGCACCGGGTGCCAAGAGCGCGTTCGAGCGAGCCTCGAGTCCACTCGCATCCACGCCCACATGGTTTCCGTGCACGATCGACGAGTCGGATCCTTCGATGAGGATCGCCTCTGCGCCCGCGCCGGCGAGCACGTTGCGGCTCAACGCGTCGAGACCCCCGATGCGGGCGCGAAAAGTATCGCGCACGTGGATCGCATGTGCGCCAAACGCGAGCCCCGACGAAGGAAGCGAGACTCCCGTTTGCGGGTCGACGCCGAAGTGGCAGCCGCGCACGAGCAGATAGTCCGCCTGCTCGGCATCGATTGCCGTCACGGCCGCATTGGTGAGGGCAAGCGAGATGAACAGGGTGTTGTCGGCGCGGACGCGGAACAAGTAGTCCAAACCGCCACCGTCGATCGCGATGACGGGAACGCCGTCACCGGCCAGGATGAACCGCGGTTCGGAGCTGCCGTTCAAGACGAGGCCCTCGACGATCTCGGGCAGCGGAGACTCGAGCTGAATTTCAAAGGGCGGCTCGGCGCCAGGCCCGAAGTCGAAGCCGATCGAGTCCGGCGCGTCCGGATGGTCGTTCATCTCGGCGTTGGCAGCCTCGATTGCCTCGCGGAGGCTGCAATCGCCCGCGGGCGCCTCCTCGCAGGCGCCGTCGTCGTGGTCCGAGGTGGTGTTGACGATGAAGAAACCGTGCGCGAGTGCACTTCCGTGCCACCCGCTCGCAGCGAGGAACAGCGCACAAGCCAACCAAGACCGCATCCCGCCCACAGACTGACTCTAGGGCAAGAGCCTCGACCTACCCAAATGTGTTCGGGCTCACTCGAACGAAAGCCGGAGGCCGCCGGTGAGCGTGTACTTGCCGTTCACGTCTTCGAAGTCTTGGGTGGCAGCAAACCGAGCCGAGAAATAGATCGACGCAGGGCCCGCCAATACGCTGATCCCGGGCCCGGCCCCCACGCCGGTTACGGCCTGGTCGAGCGACCGGCCGAGCAGGACATCGAGCTCGCCGTTGAACGAGAGCCGCTTCACGACCTGGATATCGAGCCCATACGCGGACGACCACAAGAACGGGCCGCCGGAGGACGTCTCGAGGATCGCGCCTTGTCGGGTGCGGAGGAGCCAGCGGTCGTTGAACACGTAGCTGATGTTGAATGAAGGCACGAAGCGGGTGCGAACGATGCTTTCGGGCTCGTTGCTCGTCGGGAACCAAACGCCGAGGTCGGCGTCGATCGACCAGTCCTTGCGCATCAGGATGCGATAGCCGAGCCACACGAGGATGTCGCGATCGCCACGGGTCTGCGGCACGGTGCCGACCCGATGCACGTCGATGGGTGTCGCAAGACCGAATCGCCAACGGCGCACGGGCGCGATCTCGAACCCGAGGCTCATGCGCAAATAGCCGTTCTGCGTGCCCGGGTCTCCCCAGTAGCCCAGCGTGAAAAACGCGCCCGACCCCTCGCGGCGGTCGTTCAGCAGCCCCAAGACGTTTGGCGATAGCGAAAGCCCGAGCGCCTCGTTGGGCGCAAACGTGAGCCGCGCTCGTCCTGCGACCTCGATCTCGAGCCCGGCGAGCACCACGGCGGCCTCCGGCGGGCCGGTCACGAGCTCGAGGGCGAATCGGCTCGGGCTTCCCTCGGCCGCGCTGAGGTCGAGGGTGCGGTTGCCGTCGGCGCCCTGCACCTCGACGACGGTGATCCCGTCGGGTGCGCGGAACCGGGTCTCCTCGGGAAGCGGGACGTCGCTCGACACCTCGATCGACACGCGACGCGGGTCGTCTTCGGGTACGAGCGGCGCGATTGTCGCCGCCTCCGTCGTCCCCGCGTCGACGACCTTCAGCGTCGGTGCGACGACCTCCACCACGACGGTCGGCGCTTCGGTCCCGTCACTCGCAGTGCAGTCGATTTCATAGGCGCCCTCGTTTTCGAGCGTGAAACTCGACGACTTCGCGTCCCCACCGGCGCCGCAGGCAAACCCCTCCGGCGAGACGACCTCGGTGCCCGGGAGCACGCGAGCCGGCACTGGTGCCTGGTCGGACGGTGCGGGACCCGCAGGCGCCTCGGGAGGAGACTCGACGGCGTCCGCCTCTTTCGGCTCTTGGCCCGGCGCCTCGAGCCCGACGAGGCGCACGGCGATCGGACGCGCGTCGGACGGCGGGCTCTCGAAGCCGCCCTCATCGATCGATGAAAGCCGGGCGTAGTAGTCGCCCTCGGGAAGCCCGTGGATTTCGAACTGCGTGACCGAGGACGGGACCTTCGACGACACGACCACCTCGCCGCCCTCCGGGCCTTTGGACAGCTCGACGAGATAAAACGCGGCGACTTCGACCGGCTGCCATGCCCCGGTGACGGTCGCGCCCTGAGGCCGCACCCCAGAAAACGTGCTGGGACCGTCGGGCGCCCAGGCGGGAGTCGGTGGAAGAGGCTTCGGCTTGGTCGGCCGCTTGTCGCCTTTGCGTGCCTTCGACCCAAAGCCTGGTTTGACCGCGACCGCTTTGCCCGCGGCGAGCTTGAACTTCGCATCACCACCCGCGTGGTTCGACAGTAAGCTCGTGCCCTCGTCGTCGACGCTCACGACGGAGCTCCCTCCTTCGAGACCGGCTTGCGCGGTGGGCGTCTTCACGTCGAGGCGAAGCTCGCCGAGCCGGCTTCGAAGCGTGCCGCGCTCGAGGCTCGCTTCGGTAGTCTTCCGGCGTGCGGCTCGGTACACGTCGCCGTAGATGATGATCAGGGTGTTTTCACGCATCTGGACGACGGAGCCGTCGCGGAACGTGACGTCGGCCGCGGCTTGCTCGAGCGTGTTGACGCGCCAACCCCGGTAAAGCTCCTTGCCGCGGCGGGCGCGCTCCCAATCCGGCTCTTTGGGGGCCCTAGCCTGTACGACGCGCTGCACGTCGGTCACTTTGGCGTCTGCGGCGTCCCCGACGAGGGGTAGCCGAAGCACGGAGCCCGGCTTCAACCGGTGGGGGGTCGGACCCATGCCGGGGTTATTTTCATGGATGAGGCTCCACTTCCGCTTGTCACCGAAAAAGCGCTCGGCGATGCGCGCGCAGGTGTCCCCGGGCTGGATCACGTAGTCGAAAGTCTTGGCGTCGCCGCCCTCCTCTTGAGCGAGCACCCCGCTTGGCCGCAGCGCACAGATCGCTACGAAGAACCCCAGCAGTATCGCGGCGCCCCTCACTCGCACTATCGTCACCCCTTCTTCACCGCACGCCAAACTTTGCGCGCCACCTCTTCGGGCGGGCACGGCTGAATCACCACTTCTGCGGCGCCTGCGCGCAGCATCTCGGCGAGGCGATCGATATCGGAGGGCGCGGCGTCGCTGATCACGGGCAGCCCGGTGGCGGCCAACGTCTCGATCCGCGTCGCGCGCGCTCCCGGCGCGTAGATCGCGAGCAAGCCCAGCGGGACGTCCATTGGCTCGACCTCCACTGGAATCGGCTGCACCTGAATGCCGTTGGCCGCGAGCCCGATCTCGAGGTTGCTGTCGATGTCCCCGCAAACCGCGATGCGGATGTCGACGTCGAGCCAGAGGTCTCCTGCAACGGTCGGGCTGTCGTCGCCGATCGGAGGCTCCGAGACCATGCGCGCGATTCGGCCGAGAGGCCGGCCGCCGGTCGTGCGCCCTTTGCGCTGCGGCGCGTTCGGGTCCATCGAGCGCAGCGAATCGACGATGGCACGCGCCGAGGGCCGATCGTCGGGCGACTTGCTGAGCATGCGAACGACGAGATCGTCGAGGGCGCCCGGGACCTCGAGCTCGGGGTTGCGCTCCCGAATCGACATCGGCGCGACGTACAGGTGCTGCGAGAGGATGACCGCGTTCTGTCCGGCGAACGGTGGAACCGAGGTGAGCATCTCGTAAAGGACGCAGCCGAGCGAGTACACGTCGCACGCCGGCGTGAGCTCGATGCCGCGCGCCTGCTCGGGCGACACGTAGTCGGGGGTGCCGAGGCCCTCGCCTTCACGCGTGAGACGCCCCGTTGCGTCACCTTCGTCGATGAACGCGAGGCCAAAATCGACCACCACCACCCGCTCGTCGTCGCGCGAACGGTCCAAGAGGATGTTCTCCGGCTTGAGGTCGCGGTGAATCAAGCCGATCTGCGCCGCCGTGGCGAGCACGTCGGCCACGTCGCCTGCGATTTGGCAGGCGCGGCGCGGGCTGAGCGGTGGGAGGTCGAAATCGACGAAGGAACGAAGGCTCGGGCCGTCGAGAAACTCCATCGCCAAAAACATGGTCTCGCCGTGAAGCCCGAAGTCGTAGATCTCGACGGCGTTCGGGTGACGCAGCGCGGAGGCAACGCGCGCCTCTCGCTCGAACCGGCGTCGGGCAAGCGGGCTCATCGCGTGCTCGGGCGAGATCACCTTCAGCGCCACGGGCCGGTCGAGCCCCTTCTGCTTGGCCGCATAGACGCGCCCCATCCCGCCCGCGCCGATCTGGTGCTCGATGACGAACCGATCCGCGATCTCGGTGCCGGGCTTGAGGTTCTCCTCGCTCATGCGACCGCCTGCTTCATACCCGCACCTCGTAGAGGTTCACCGATTCCTTACGGCCGAGGAGCTGCCTCGGCCCGAGCGGGACGAGCTCGTAGCCCTCGCCCGCGGCTTCCTTCGTGGATTTGGTGACGAGAATCTGCTGGGGACGCGCGATCGACTCGAGGCGCGCGGCGACGTTCACGGCGTCGCCGATCGCGGTGTACTGCATGCGTGTTTCGGACCCGACATTGCCGACGACCGCCTGCCCGGAGTTGATGCCGATCGCGAGCTCGACCACGACGCCGTACTTCTGCCGCCACCCCTGATTGCCAGCCTCGAGCCAGCGCATCATGTCTTCGGCAGCACCGATCGCCCGGCGGGCGTGGTCGCGCTGAATCTCGGGCGCGCCCCAAATCGCCATCACCGAGTCGCCGATGAACTTGTCGACCGTGCCGGCGTGCCGAAACACGATTTCGGTGAGAATCGTGAAGAGCTCGTTGAGGAGCGCGACCGTGTCCTCCGCAGCAAGCGAATCCGCGATAGGCGTGAACGCGACCACGTCGGCAAACAGCACCGAGATCTCGCGCCGCTCGCCGCCGAGCTTCATGTCCTGCTCGCGGCGAACCACGCGGTCGACCAGCTCGGAAGGAAGATACCGGCGAAGGTCGCGCCGAATTGCTTCTTCTTCGCGAATGCGTTCTTCGCTCGCCTGAAGGTCGGCAGCCGCCGAGCTCATCACGTCTCCGAGGACGGCGAGCTCATCTCGGGTGTTCACGGTGACACGGCGGTCGAAGCGGCGGGCCGCGAGGTCGCGCGCAAAGCTCGAGAGCTGCTGAATCGGCCGCGTGATCTGCCGGGCGACGCCAAAGGCCACCATCAGCGCCAAGATGATCGCGATCAGGCTGACGATGATCAGCAGCCGTCGCATGGTGGACACGGACGCGTAGGCGAAGTCTCGCGGGATCTGCGTCACGATCGCCCACGGCCGAGACTGAAGGCCCATGACCGTGCCGACCATCTTCGTGCCGTCGGCCTCGTCATACTCGCCCGAGCGGAGGAGCCCAGACGGCAGCTTCGGGCCTTCGATGCCGGCCAGCGCACCGGCGCTTCGAGCAGACGCGAGCTCGCGCGCCTGGTCGGGCTGCGAGTGGGCGAGGACGCGCATGTTTTCGTCCACGACGAACAGCGAGCCGGACAGCCCCTCGAAGCGCTCGATCGAGAGTTGCTCCACTCGACGCTGAACCCGACGAAGCGAAACCAAGCTGCCGACGAAGCCAGTGACCACGTCCTGCGTGCGAATGGGGAGCGCGATCAGAACCCGCGGGCTCTCCTCGCTCGCCACCGTGTCTCCGGTCACCACGTTTTCGGCCGCGGCGCCCTCGCGCACGTCGTCGGAAAGAAACTCTGGCGGTCGAACGTCATCGACGCCCTGTTCCCGAATCACGTCGAGAAGCTCACCGCTCTTCGCGTAGACAGCCACGTGGTCGAGCGCCTCGGAGGACGCGACGAGGTTGATCGCGAGCCGAATCGCGACGGGCTCCTCGAGCGCCAGGTCGGTGAGCACCCGCCCCACGGCCTCGAGTCCGTTTTCCGCCTCGCCGAGCTCGGATTCGATGGTGCGCCCGAGGTCACCCGCAACCGACAGCTGGTACTCGCGCGTCATCGTGCGCACGGTCTCGCTCGCCGTGCTCATCAGGGCCAGGCCGAGCGCAGCGAGGGGCACCACGGTGAGCAGCGCGCCGAGCACTGTGAGCTTCGTGCGGAAAGGAATCGCCGCCGGTGCCCCCATGAAAACTGAATAACACGGGACCGTTAGACCAGCATACGCACTCAGGCGTTCAGTCGGGCGCAGGGAGGTCGGAGTGTCCCATGAGATACGCATCGACCGAGCGCGCTGCGCCGCGGCCCTCGGCGATGCCCCACACGACGAGCGACTGCCCACGACGGCAGTCGCCCGCAGCGAACACGCCGTCGACGTTGGTGGCGTACTTTCCGTAGTCGGCCTTGAAGTTGCTGCGGGGGTCACGCTCGAGCCCGAGCTGCTCCGCAAGCGTATCCTCCGGGCCGACGAAGCCCATCGCCAAGAAGATCAGGTCCGCCTCGAAGATCTCTTCGGAGCCAGGCACCTCGCCCATCTGCCACTTCCCGTCGTCGTCTTTTTGCCACTCGACGCGCACGGTTTCGACGCCGGCGACGTTGCCCTTGCCGTCGTCGAGGAAGCGCTTGCTCAGCACGCGGAACTCGCGCGGGTCTTTGCCGAACTTGGCCTTCGCCTCCTGGTGCCCGTAGTCGACGCGGAAGATCACGGGCCACTCCGGCCAGGGGTTGTCGGGCGCCCGGTCGACAGGCGGCATCGGCAGCAGCTCGAAGTTGACGAGCGACGTGCAGCCGTGACGCATCGACGTGCCGATGCAGTCGGTGCCCGTGTCACCGCCACCGATGACGATGACGCGCTTGCCCTCGGCGCTGATGAAGGCTCCGTCCTCGAGCTGGCTGTCCATCAGGCTCTTGGTGTTCTTGAGGAGGAACTCCATTGCGAAGTGGATGCCGTCGAGCTCGCGGCCCGGGATCGGCAAATCGCGTGGGCGGGTGGCGCCGCAGGCGAGAATCATCGCGTCGTGCTCCGAGCGGAGCTTTTGAGCGTCGCGGTTGACGCCAATGTGCGCGTTGGTGACGAACTCGACGCCCTCCTCGCGCATGATGTCGAGGCGGCGGTCAACGATGTCTTTGTCGAGCTTCATGTTGGGGATGCCGTACGTCAGCAGACCGCCAATGCGGTCGTCCCGCTCGAACACTGTGACCGTGTGCCCGGCGCGATTGAGCTGCTGCGCCGCCGTCAGCCCTGCTGGGCCGCTCCCGATGATGGCGATCTTTTTGCCCGTGCGCTCCTCGGGAGGCTCGGGGACGATCCAACCTTCTTCGAAGCCCTTGTCGACGATCGCGGCCTCGATGTTCTTGATGGCGACCGCCGGCTCGTTGATGCCGAGCACGCAAGCCCCTTCGCACGGCGCAGGGCAAACCCGGCCGGTGAACTCGGGGAAGTTGTTGGTCTTGTGCAAGCGGTCGAGCGCTTCGCGCCAACGCCCACGGTAGACGAGGTCGTTCCATTCGGGGATCAGGTTGTCGATGGGGCAGCCAGTTGCCGACTGGCAAAACGGGACACCGCAATCCATGCAGCGTGCGCCCTGCTTGCTAAGGTGCTCCTCGGGAACGTCGACGAGAAACTCGTCCCACCCCTCGATGCGCTTGATCGGATCGCTGTACGGAACCGTCTCGCGCGGGAACTCTTTGAACCCTGTCGGCTTACCCATGCTTGTACTCCGCCGCCGGCCGATCTTCGGACTGTGCAGTGCCGGGCCCAGGAACGCCTACGGTGAGGTCTCCGGTCTCGCGAAGCACGCGCCTGTAATCGGTTGGCATCACTTTGACGAATGACGCCACAGTGGCGTCCCAGTCCGCGAGCAGGCGCTCGGCAACGGCCGAGCCGGTGAGCTCACGATGCTCTTCGATCAGCCCGCGGACGACGTCGATCTCTTCTTGGTATTCCAGGCGCTCGAGGTCGACCATTTCGGGGTTGCACTTGGTGTCGAAGTCGCCCTCTGGGTCGAGCACGTACGCGACGCCCCCGCTCATGCCGGCGGCGAAGTTTCGCCCGGTGTCGCCGAGGATGACCGCGCGGCCACCGGTCATGTACTCGCACGCGTGGTCGCCCACGCCCTCGATCACCGCCCAGGCGCCCGAGTTGCGTACGCAAAAACGTTCGGCCGCGCGACCTCGGAAGAACGCCTTCCCTTTGACGGCGCCGTAGAGCACGACGTTGCCGACGATCATGTTTTCGGCCGGGACGAACGTGGCCTTCTTGGACGGGTAGACGACCAGCTTGCCGCCGGAGAGGCCCTTGCCGACGTAGTCGTTGGCATCGCCTTCGAGCTCGAGCGTGACGCCCTTGGCGAGCCATGCGCCAAAGCTCTGCCCCGCGGAGCCTTCGAGCTTCACGTGGACCGTGCCATCCGGCAGCAGCTCCTCGCCCCAAGCTTTTGCGATCTCGTGGCTGAGCATGGTGCCGACCGTGCGGTTGGTGTTCTTGATTTTGAGCTCGGCGCGCACGGGCTCACCCTTGGTGATCGCCGGCTGCGCAAGCTCGATCAACCGATTGTCGAGCGCCTTGAAGAGGCCGTGGTCCTGCGGCCGCGTGTTGTACACCTCGGTGACCGCGTTCTTTTTCTTGGCGGGCGTGAGAATCGGGGTGAGGTCGATGCCCTGCGCCTTCCAGTGGACGATGGCGTCTGCCGTGTCGAGCTTGTCGACGCGGCCGATCAGCTCGTTGAAGGTGCGGAAACCAAGCGAGGCCATGATCTCCCGCGCCTCCTCCGCGACCATGAACAAGTAATTGATCACGTGCTCGGGCTTGCCTTTGAACTTCTTGCGAAGCTCCGGGTCCTGCGTGGCGATACCGACCGGGCAGGTGTTGAGGTGGCACTTGCGCATCATGATGCAGCCCATCGCGATGAGCGGCGCGGTGCTGAGGCCGATCTCCTCGGCGCCGAGAAGGCCACCGATGACCACGTCGCGCCCGGTCTTCATCTGCCCATCGGTTTGCAAAACCACGCGGCTTCGAAGGTCGTTCATGACGAGCGTCTGATGGGTCTCGGAGATGCCGAGCTCCCACGGCAGGCCCGCGTGCTTGATCGACGTGAGCGGGGACGCGCCGGTGCCGCCGTCGTGACCGCTGATGAGAATGTGATCGGCGTGCGCTTTGGACACGCCCGCCGCGATGGTGCCAACGCCGACTTCGCTCACGAGCTTGACGCTGATGCGCGCCGACGGGTTGCTGTTCTTCAAGTCGTGGATCAGCTGCGCGAGATCCTCGATGGAATAGATGTCGTGGTGAGGGGGCGGGCTGATGAGCCCCACGCCTGGCGTCGAGTGTCTCACCGCCGCGATCTTGTCGTCGACCTTGCGCCCGGGCAGCTCGCCGCCCTCGCCGGGCTTGGCGCCCTGGGCCATCTTGATTTGAATCTCGTCGCTGTTGGTGAGGTAGTTGATGGTGACGCCGAAGCGGCCTGACGCGACCTGCTTGATCGCCGAGCGCCGCGGGTTCATCGAGCCGTCCGGAAGCGGCTTGTAGCGCTCAGGGTCTTCGCCGCCTTCGCCCGTGTTGGACTTGCCGCCAAGCGCATTCATCGCGACGGCGAGGGTCGAGTGCGCCTCCATCGAAATCGAGCCGAAGCTCATCGCGCCGGTCGCAAAGCGCTTCACGATCTCGCTCACGGGCTCCACCTCGCTGAGCGGGATGCTCGGCCCGGTCTTGAAGCGCATCAGCCCGCGGAGCGTGCAGCGGTCGCGCGCGCTGTTGTTGGCGTGCTCCGCAAACTTTCGGTAGGCCTCGGTGCTGTTGGCGCGGGCCGCAACCTGGAGGTTGGCGATGGTCTCCGGGTTCCACATGTGACGCTCGCCGTTGGCGCGCCAATGAAACTGGCCGTCGTTCGGAAGCACGGGCAGGCGGAAATCGTCCTCGTCGGGATACCCGAGCGCGTGGCGCTGCACGAGCTCTTCTGCGAGCACGTTGAAGCCGACGCCCTGGATGCGGCTCGCCGTGCCGGCGAAACAAACGTCGATGACCGAGCTGTTCAAACCAACGGCTTCGAAAATCTGCGCGCCTTTGTACGACTGCAGCGTGGAGATGCCCATCTTCGCAAAGACTTTGAGCATCCCCTTTGCCACCGCTTTGCGATAGCCGGCGACGATGCTCTCGTCGTCGGGGAAGGGCGCTTCGTCGAGGGTGCCGAGGCGCCGCTCCTGCCAGAGCGCTTCGAACGCCAGGTACGGATTGATCGCATCGGCGCCGTAGCCGAGCAAGCAGCAGTGATGGTGCACCTCGCGCGCTTCGCCCGTTTCGACGACGACACCGAGCCGCGTGCGCTTCTCCGCGCGAACCAGGTGATGGTGAACCGCGCCCGTGGCGAGCAGCGCGCTCATTGGAATGCGGTCCGCACCTGCTGCCCGGTCGCTCAGCACGATGAGGCTGTACCCGTCGTCGACCGCCTGCTCGGCCTCTTGGCGAATGCGCTCGAGCGCGGGCGCGAGCCCGTCGGCGCCTTCACTGCGCGGCCAGGTGATGTCGATGATTTTGCTCCGCCAGCCCCGCTCACCAATGGTTTTGAGCGCGTTGACCTCTTCGTTGGTGAGGATTGGGTGGGGGACGCGAAGCCGGTGGGCGTGCTCGGGCGTCGTGGTGAGCACGTTGCCCTCGGGCCCGATGTAGCACTCGACCGCCATGATCACCTCTTCGCGGATCGAGTCGATCGGCGGATTGGTGACTTGCGCAAAGAGCTGCTTGAAGTAATCGTAGCTGAGCCGAGGCTGGTCGCTCAGCACCGCGAGCGAAGCGTCGTTGCCCATCGAGCCGACGGGGTCGCGCTTTTGCTCGATCATCGGGCGCAACATGAACTGCATGGTTTCGGTGGTGTAACCAAACGACTGCATCCTCGGCAGAAGCGTCTCGGGGTCGAACCCGTGCGCGTCGCTGTTGACAGGAAGCTCGGTGAGCTCGAGCCGCTGCTCGCGAAGCCACTCGCCGTACGCGCGCCTCGACGCGATGTCGGTCTTGAGCTCGTCGTCCGGAATCATGCGCCCCTGCTCGAAGTCGATCAGGAACATGCGGCCGGGCTTGAGCCGTCCTTTGTGCTTCACGGTTTCGGGAGGCACCGGCAGCACGCCGACCTCCGACGCCATGATCACCCTGTCGTCGTGCGTGAGGTAGTAGCGGCTCGGACGAAGGCCGTTGCGATCGAGGACGGCGCCGATGACCGTGCCGTCGGTGAACGCAATCGACGCGGGGCCGTCCCACGGCTCCATCAGGCACGAGTGGTACTCGTAGAAGTCTTTTTTGACCTGGGGCATGTGGGCGTGCCTCTGCCAGGCCTCGGGGATCATCATCATGGCGGCCTCGGGCATCGAACGGCCGTTCATGTACAGAAACTCGAGGACGTTATCGAACGTGCCCGAATCGGAGAGGCCTTCTTCAGCCACCGGAAAGAGCTTGCGAAGGTCGTCGCCAAAGAGCTTGCTCTCGACGACGCCCTGCCGCGAGCCCATCGCGTTCTTGTTGCCACGCAGGGTGTTGATCTCGCCGTTGTGGCTCAGGCACCGAAGCGGCTGGGCGCGCTCCCACGTTGGGAAGGTGTTGGTCGCGAACCGCGAGTGCACCATCGCGAGATGCGTTTGGTAGTCGGGGTCGGTGAGGTCGCCAAAGAAGGGCAGCACCTGCTCGCAGGCGAGCATCCCTTTATAGATGATGGTCTTGCTCGAGAGCGAACAGGCGTAGAGCATCGAACGCTGCAGCAGGTTCGGGTCGCGGCGAAGCGCGCTCGCGGCGCTCTTGCGGATGATGTAGAGCTGCCTTTCGAAGGCGTCTTGATCGAGGCCGTCGGCTGCGCCGACCAGGAGCTGCTCGATGACCGGCATGCTCTCGAGCGCGGTCGGCCCGAGGTTGGCACCGTCGGGGTCGGTCGGCACCTGGCGCCAGCCGAGAAGCCGCTGGCCCTGCGCCTCGATGGCCCGCGCGAAGGCGTCTTTGCAGTAGCTACGCTCACGCGCGTCGGTCGGAAGGAAGATGTTGCCGACGCCGTACTCGCCCCGCCCAGGGAGCTCGATCCCTAGCTCTTCGCGGGCGGCACGCCGGAGTAGCTTGTCGGGCACGGCGGTGAGCATGCCGGCGCCGTCGCCGGTGTTGACCTCAGAGCCGCGCGCGCCGCGGTGGTCCATGTTGCAGAGAATCCGGTTCGCGTCTTTGACGATTTGGTGCGACGCGACGCCCTTGATCTGAGCGACGAAGCCGACGCCGCAGGCGTCCTTTTCATTTTCCGGGTCGTAGAGACCGTGTTTCTCTGGAAGTCCGTAATGCATGTGTCTCTCGAGAAAAGTTGGCGATTAACCCTTTGAAGAAGGTGCCAGGCACCTTTTCTGAAGGGTTAAGAAGCGTGGGGGATGTCGGAGGCGTCTTGGCGGCGGGGGCGCTTGCGACGCCGGGTGTCTGTGCTGGCGGGGGCGGGCGGCAGGGCGATTTCCGTCCGTTCGGTATGGGTCGAGAGCACCACCATGGTCTCGGTGCTCACGACCCCCGCCATCGACCGGACCCGGCTGATGAGCCGTTCCAGGTCTTCGGTGTTTGCCGTTTTTACTTTGAGAAGGAGCGTGTGGCCACCTGTGACGTGGTGGCACTCCTGAACCTGGGCAACCGCGTCGACCCACTCCTCGAACGCGGAAAGAAGCTCCGGGTCACCGATCGAGACGCCGATGAAGGCCGAAATATCGAGGCCGACTCGACGTGCGTCGAGCATGGCGTGGTAGCCGCGGATCACGCCGGCGTTCTCGAGCTTACGAACGCGTTCCATGACAGACGGCGCGCTCAGGCCGACCGCAGCGCCGATCTCTTTGAGAGATCGCTTACAATCTTGCTGCAGCTCGTCGAGCAGTTGCCGGTCAATTTCATCTATGATGTATGGTTCTCCTAAATTCATTAGGTAGGAAGCGTCCGAAGCCTAATAGATAGGGTGGCATCGCGATCGAGTCAATCACAACCCGCCCCCTGACTCCGATCCGCTTTGGAAAATCAATTTTTAGTGTAATACTTTGATGTAGACGGTTAGAGCGCCCCTAGACCGGGCTGCACGGGAGTTCTGTTGGAAGAATCAGGAGCCGAGGAGACGAGATCCGTTCGCGAAGGCGAGCCGCGCGTCACGGCCTCGCTCGAGCCCCGGCCTGCGGGCGTATCGGCGCCCGAGCAGATCGGCCGCTACCAGCTCTGCTTCGAAGTGGCGTCCGGTGGCATGGCGAGCGTCTATCTCGCGAGGACCGAGGGCGTCCCCGGTTTCCAAAAGCTCTTGGCGCTCAAACGGATCCATCCACATTTGTCGCGTGAACGCGAGTACGTCGACATGTTCCTCGACGAGGCGCGCATCGCATCCCGAATCACACACTCCAATGTCTGCAGCGTGTTCGACTTCGGCGAGGCCGACGGCGAGTACTACATCGCGATGGAGTACCTCGTGGGCGAACCGCTCTCGCGCGTTCAGCGCCGAGTCGTGGCCAACGCGGCGGAGCGCGCGTCGCCTCTGCTTCCGGCGCGCATGGCTGCCGTGGTCGCGCAAGCCTGTGAGGGCCTGCATGCCGCGCACGAGCTCCGCGACGCGGACGGATGCTCGCTCAATGTCGTGCACCGCGACGTTTCGGCTGAGAATCTTTTCGTCACCTACGACGGAGAAGCACAAGTGGTCGACTTTGGAATCGCGCATGCGAGGCAGCGTGTGCATCACTCCGACGCCGGCCAAGTCAAAGGGACGTTCCCGTACATGGCGCCCGAGCAAATGACCGCGGCGGTCGTCGATCGACGCGTGGACGTGTGGGCACTCGGGGTCGTGCTGTGGGAGCTGCTGACGCTTCAACGTCTCTTTCTTCGCGACACCGACGTCAACACGATGTACGCGGTGCTGTCGAGCGAGATTCGGCCGCCGTCGGCTCACCGAAAAGACGTCCCCGTGGAGCTCGACGCCATCGTCATGAAGGCGCTCCAGCGTAGCCCCGACGAGCGCTGGCAGGACGCACGCGAGATGGGCAGGGCTCTCCGTCAGTTCCTCGCCAATCAACCGGAGCTCGTGGGCCCCGCTGAAATCGCCGAGTGGATGGGAACGCTGTTTCCCGACGGCGAATCGAGAAAGCGCAGGCTGATGGAGATCGCGCGCACCACCGACTTGCTCCCCACCCCCGACTCGACCGCTCCACCGCGCGACAAGAGCGGCCGGCGTGACGTGCGGGTGCCGCAGACGGCGCCGCCGCGCGTCGAGCCTCCGCCACCGCCGATCCCGGCGAGCGTGCTGGTGATGCTGATCGGGGTCGGGACCGCCCTAGCCGTCTTCGCGGCGAGTCTGCTGCGGTAGAAGCGTCATCACCCCAAACGCGAAGTAGGGCGGTGCGCCCGCGTGCACGAGCCCTCGAAGCCGGCCCTGCCGATCGAGCACGGGCGCACCTGAGCTGCCTTCGCGAACCGGGCAGGATGAGAGGAGCTGAATCGACGACAGCCGCGCGGGCGTGAACACCGAAAGCCGTTCGTTGTCTTCGACCACGCACCGACGACTCCGAACTCGATGAACGTCGTCGTAGAAACGGTCCGCTGTGATCGACACCATGCGAACCACGTCGCCGCGCGCGAGGTCACCGGTGGCGAAAGGAATGGCGCGCCTCGTCGTCTCCCTCGCGAGCTCGAGAATCGCGTAGTCCGGTGAGAGCAGCGTCGGGTCCGGTGTCGACGCGGCTTCGATTCGGGCGCACGCGATCCACTCTGGCGCAGGGCCGCCCTTGTGGGCGAAACCGAGCCACACATCCGGGCATGCACCGTCGCCCGCAAGCTCCCGGGCAACGCAGTGCGCAGCGGTGATGGCTTTGCGAGGGCCGATGAGCGCGGCGGTGCATCGCGTCGGCTCTGGTCGACCTGATAGTCCGACCAGTAGAGCGACGGACTCGTTGCACTCGTCGTCCGAACCGCAGGAAACGTCGTAGCGGGGCGGGCTCGGTTCGATGTACCGTGCCGTCCGTGAAGACTTCGACTGGCAGCCCGTCCACACAAGACATGCCAACAGAAGTGCGCCCGCAGCGCGCAGCCCAACCATTCGTTCAACGTATCAAGACTGTCGGCGCGCGTCAGATCGGCCGGTTTTCGCGCGTTTCTTGGTTGAACGTGCCTTCCCAGATACACCGTTTCGAGATGCGCGGAACGATTGGGATTGCGCTGCTGTGCCTCGCCGCGATCGCGCCCTCCGGAGCGAGCGCCGACGCTCGCACGGTGGTCGTTCGAGAAGGGGACGCGCTGATCACCATAGCGCACCGCGAAGGCGTGTCCGTCGAAGAGCTCAAAACGTGGAATCGCCTCGGCGGCGACATGATCCGCATTGGGCAGAAGCTGGTCATTCGCACGAGCTCGTCGGCCGACGACGATATCGATTGGACGCCGCCATTCGACTACGGCGCACAGGGCAAACCGGCGCCGCGTGCAGCCGGCGAGCCACAGCGCATCGCTGCCCGCGATCCCGCATCGGCGGTCGCCGCACGTCCGTACGACAAGGCGCCCAAAAAGAAGAAGCCGCTCGGGCGCACCTATCGCGTGCAAAAGGGTGACACGCTGATCGGCATTGCGCTCCGGCACGGGACCAGCGTGCCCGAGATCCTCGCCGCAAACCCCGGGCTAGAGCCCGATCGAATCTTCCCGGGTCAAACGATCGACGTAGGCGAGCCGCGCCCGGAGGTGAAGTTTCGCCTCGAGCGTGGCGACACGCTCGTCGCCGTGGCGGGTCGCTATGGCGTGAGCCGCCGTGACCTCGTGCGGTGGAACCCGAAGCTTCTTCAATACGACGCGCGCCCGGGCAGCTCGCTCCGCATCTACACGCGTGCACCGGTCAGCGCGTCGGAGGCCGTCGGCCCGACGAACCGCGGGCGTCTCGAACACGGGGTCAAGCTCCCGTCGCACCGCGGCTATTTCATCCGAGCACCCGAACGCGCGTACGGCACCGAGGAAACCATCCGCTGGATCGTGAGCGCCTTCAACTCGGTGGACGCTCGCTTCAAGCAGAACAAGATCGTTCGGGTCCACGACCTCAGCGACCGCAACGGCGGCCGGCTTCGCGACCACAAGAGCCACCAAAACGGCCGGGACGCCGACATCACCTACTACCAAAAGAACTGCGGCTCGAACGGGTGCAAGTTCGCTCGCTTCCGCCCAGGTGAGCTCGACGTCGCGCGCCAGTGGACCCTGCTCGAGTACTGGCTTCGCAACGGCCAGGCCGAGATGATCTTCGTCGACTACAAGCTGCAGGCGAAGCTCTATCGCTACGCGAGAAAGAAGGGCGTCACCAAGGCGCAGCTCGAATCGTGGATTCAGTACCCGCGCGGCAAGTACGAGCCCGACGGCGTGATTCGCCACTACCCCGAGCACGACGATCATCTGCACGTGCGCTTCGTGTGCCCCTACTCCGACCTCAAGTGCCGGCCTTGAGCGCCGGCCGGAAGAGCGCGCGCTGCAGCTCGCGCATCGCAGCGGCTCTCGCGTTGACACGCTTTCGGTGCTCGGGCGTCATCTCGCCGTAGGTGATCGCGTAGCCGTCGGGCAGGAACATCGGCTCGAAGCCGGCGCCAAGCTCGCCTCGCACCGGCCACACGAGCTCGCCGCGCGTTTCGCCGCGAAAGGTGGCCGTGCGCCCGTCCGCCCACGCGACGCAGAGCACGCACACATAGCTCGCGCGTCGAGCCGTGTTCGGCCCCTTGGCGGCGAGCTGCTCCTCGACGCGCCGCCGCGCAACGGCGAAATCGCGGTCTGGGCCCGCCCAGCGGCCGGTGTGAATGCCAGGCTCGCCCCCGAGCGCATCGACGGACACGCCCGAATCGTCGGACAGCGCGGGTTTGCCGGTGGCGCGAGCTGCGGCGATTGCCTTCAGCTCGGCGTTGGCTTCGTACGTTGCCCCGGTTTCCTCGGGCTCGTCGAGCGAGAGCTCGCCTGCGGAGACCAGCCGCACCGGCGCGCTTCGAAAAAGCTCTCGAATCTCGGCGAGCTTACCCGCGTTGTGTGTGGCGAGGACCCAGGTCTCCTGGTCGTCGCTCAACGGGGCCTCCGCTCGAAGGGAAGGCGGGGAGGGGGGCTGCTCGCGAAGCTCGGGTAGGGCTTCGTGCGAGCGATCTGCTTTGCAAACACGGCGGGGTCGGACGTGGGGAGCTCGCAGCGACCGCGCTCGCACACGTAGGCGGTGCTTTGGTCTCGCATCGCGCGCTTGGCCTCGAGCCAGGGGACCAGGGCCTGCTGACGAACGGCCTCGGCGTTGGTGAGCACCGCGAACGCCTTGTTTGGAATGAACGCCGTGCGGAGGCGGGCCTCGAGCGGCGTGGCCTGATCGCGACGCGCGGGCGACACGATCGCGATCTCCAGGGGAAGGTCGTAGTAGTGGTCGAGCGCGGTGAGCAGGAGCGGATAAGCGGTTGGAGCGCGGGTGATGCGAAACGCGAGGGCCGCGAAGATGCGCTCGGCGGTCTTTCGGTACCGCTCGTCACCGGTGAGGTCGTGAAGTCGCAAGAGATTCCCCGCGGCGATCGAGTTGCCGGACGCCACGGCCCCGTCATACGAGGGCTTTTCACGGACGAGCAGGTCTTCCCCGTCGTTCGGGGTCAGGAAATAGCCGCCCGCGTCGACGTCGAGGTAGCGCGCGTCCTGCTGTTTTTGGAGGTCGACCGCCCGCGCGAGCCAGGCATCGGAAGACGTGGTCTCGTAGAGATCGAGGCACGCGCCGATCATGTTCGCGTAGTCGTCGAGGAACGACTCGGACGCCTTCTTGCCCTCGCGGTACGTTCGAACGAGCGCACCGTCGCTGGTCATCGCACCGAGGACGAACTGCGCCGCGCGAACGGCCGCGACGGTGTAGCGGTCGTCGCCGAGCGCCCAGCCGGCCCGGGCAAACGCCGAGATCATCATGCCGTTCCAAGATGCGATGATTTTCTCGTCGCGAATCGGGGGCGGACGCGACGCGCGCGCGTCGTAGAGAAGCCGGCGTGCTTTTTCGAGGCGCTCTGCGACCTGCTTGGGCGAGATGCGCGCTGCCGCGGCGACCTCGCGGTTGGCCTTCACGCGGTGAAGGATGTTGCGCCCTTCGAAGTTGCCGCGCTCCGTGACGCCGTAGGCCGCCGAGACCAGCGCTGCGTCGTCGGCGCCGAGCAGCGTTTCGAGCTCGTCGGGCGTCCACGTGAAGAACCACCCCTCCTCGTCGTGCCCGTCGGGCGCCGGGCTATCGGCATCGGTCGCGGAGTAAAAACCGCCGTCCGGAGAGGTCATTTCGCGGGCGACGTAATCGAGCATCTCGCGTGTCACGCGCTGGTAGCCTTCGTCGCCCGTGTGCTGCCAGGCCTCGAGGTACAGCGCGGCGAGCTGGGCGTTGTCATAGAGCATCTTTTCGAAGTGGGGCACGAGCCATTGGGCGTCGGTGGAATAGCGATGAAACCCACCGCCCACGTGGTCGTAGATCCCCCCGTCGGCCATCCTGTCGAGCGTGGTCGCAACCATGGCGGTTGCCCCGGGGTCGGCCGTGCGGCGCGCGTACCGAAGAAGCAGCGTGAGCCGGGCAGGCTGTGGGAACTTCGGTGCGCCGGTGAAGCCTCCGTCGACCGAATCGAACTTCGTCGCGAGCTGCTGCGCGGCGATGACGATCGTCTTGTCGCTCGGGACGCCGGGGCCGGGGCGAAGGGCCGACGACTGCTCGACCCGCTGGCTCAGCTCTTGGGCCCTCGCGACCACTTCCATCGGTTCTTCGCGAAACGAGCGCGCCGTTTCGCCGAGGATGTCGATCAGCCCGGCACGGCTTCCGCGCACGCCCTTGCGAGGCGGAAAATACGTGCCTCCGAAAAACGGCTCCTTGTCCGGGGTCATGATCACCGTCATCGGCCAGCCACCGCGACCGGTCAGGATGTTCACCGCCGTCATGTAGACGCTGTCGATGTCGGGTCGCTCTTCGCGGTCGACTTTGATGGCGATGAAGTGACGATTGAGAAACGCAGCGATCTCTTCGTCCTCGAACGACTCGCGCTCCATCACGTGGCACCAGTGGCAGGTCGAGTAGCCGACCGAGAGGAACACCGGCTTGTTCTCCTTCTTGGCGCGCGCGAACGCTTCGTCCGACCAGGGGTACCAGTTGACCGGGTTGTGTGCGTGCTGAAGCAGATACGGGCTCGACTCCTCGATTAGCCGATTGGTGTACACGGGGCCGCCGTCATCACGAAGGTGGTGCGTGCGCGGGCGGTAGCGCGGGCCCTGCGAAGCGAGCGCGCGGTCGAGGCGCGCCTGCAGGGACTCGTCGACCGACGCCACGCCGGGGAGGCGCGGGTCGCCGATGGCCGATTCGCCCGTTGCCGCGCCGGCGTCCTCGCTCCCGGGCGCGCGCTCGCAGGCCGCCGCGAGGAGCACTGCGGCCACCAGCCAGGGAAAAGCGCCGAAACGCGCGGATTGAAGTCGGATCATTTTACTCAAAGCCTAATGAGAACGGGCGGTTACGAGTGAAGGTTCGTAGGCCGGCCGCCCGGGGATGGCAAGCGGATGCAAGCGCCCGAGGACCATGATAGACGCAGTGCTCGTTTCTGCTGGCCCGGGGGGCCGGCCTTGACCGAGTTTCGAGGAGATGCCGCCGATGGCCGAGACCACGCCTTCCGTTCCACCGCGAGTTTTTGAGCATACCTCTCGCAAAGACTGGGGTCGCTCGGTTCTCCTCATGGAGATCCCCGACAAGCGCACCTTCCTTTTCGAAGACGGCGCCGAGCGCAGCTTTCGGCCCGACTACTGGCACAAGATGGAAATCATCGAGGTCCAGGCCAACGAGGCGGTCCGCATCGATCGACTTGCCCGTCGAAACCAGGCCCCGGCGCCTGGCTCGGCCCGCAAGTCGAAGGCGCCCCCAAAGAAGCCCGACATCACGTTCGAGCAGCAGGTCGCCTACTTCATGAAGCTCTACCCCGTGGGATTCGAGGATGAAGCCTACGTGAAGGCCGAGCGCGGCGAGCCGGGCACCAAAGGCGCCGAGAAGCTCAAGGAAGCGGCGCTCGAGCGCGCGGAAGACCTGCTCAGCCAGAAGAGCCTCGACGAGCTGATCGCGACCGACAACTACGAAGAGCTTCACCAGATGCTCTATGAGTTTTTCACCAGCACGAAGTCCACCACGCAAAAGGCGGAAGCGACGCGGTTCAAGAACCTCTCCGAAGAAACTCGCGACACGGCGGCGCAGTCGCTTCGCGAGCTGCTCTACGGGGAGCGCTCGTATCCAATCCGCTTCGATTCGTACGTCGCGGCCCTCGACGCGGAGGACGGGTCGACGTGGCCCATCGTCACGCTGCTCCAGGCGCTCGTGTACCCGGCCGACCACGTGTTCGTGAAGCCCACCTTCTTCAAGAAGCAGGCGCTGATTCTCGACATCGACCCCAAGTACGACACCACCCCGAACGCCACGACCTACGATCAGTTCCTCAAGGCAGCCAAGAAGACCTCCGAGCTGCTGCAGGAAGCGGGGCAGCGGCCGCGCGACCTCTGGGATGTTCACGTCTTCGTCTGTAAGACGCTCAGCCCGAAGGCGATCAAAGAGGCGACCGGCGTCGAATAGCGCGGTCGGATGAAAACCGCGGTCCGACGGGAATCGTGGCCGATTCGGGGCGGTTTCCGAATCGCACGCGGGGCGCGGAGCGCGGCAGAGGTGGTCGTGGTCGAGCTCGTCGAGGGCCACCACGTTGGGCGCGGCGAGTGCGTGCCGTACGCCCGCTATGGAGAGTCGGTGCCTTCGGTGGTCGCGGACATCGAACACGCGCTCGGCGCGGGCGACGCGCTTCGGGAGCAGGTGCGCTCGATGCGTCCCGGCGCAGCTCGGAGTGCGATCGACTGCGCGCTCTGGGACCTGGACGCCGCGCTGTCGGCCGAGCCGGTCTGGAAGCTCGTGGGGCAGGGTGGGGCACCGAAGCCGGTGCACTCGATGCGAACCGTGAGCGTCGACCAGCCCGATACGATGGGCCTCGCCGCCGAGGCGCTCGCCGATGCGGCCGTGCTCAAGGTCAAAGTCGACGGGACGGACGACCTCGAGAAGATCGCCGCCGTGCACGCGCGCGCGCCAAACGCGGAGCTGGTGGTCGACCCGAACGAAGGATGGTCCGCCGGCCAGCTCCGGCGGTGGCTTCCTTCACTGCCCGAGCTTGGCGTCACGGTGCTCGAGCAGCCGGTGGCCCCCGAAGAAGACGCCGTCCTCGAAGAGCTCGATCGGCCGGTCCTGCTCTGCGCCGACGAGTCTTTTCACGACCGCAGCTCGTTTTCCGCCGTAGTGGGCCGCTACGACATGGTGAACGTCAAGCTCGACAAGGCCGGCGGCCTGACCGAAGCCCTCGCGTGTTTGACGCACGCGCGCGAGTCCGGGCTACAGGTGATGGTGGGCTGCATGGTGGCGACCTCGCTCGCCATCGAGCCGGCGCTTCTGCTTGCGGGCCAAGCGGACTACGTCGACCTCGACGGTCCGCTGCTTCTCGAGCGCGATCGAGACGGCGCACTCCACGACCGGGAAGCCGGGGTTCTTCGGCCGTCCCCGTCAGTCTGGGGAGGCCGTTAGGAACGACACGGTGCCGTCGATGACGTCCGGATGATTCATCACCAAAGTGTGAATGGCCGGGACCACCTCATGGCTCGACGCGCCCGGGAGCCGCGTCTCTTCGACCGTGAGGAGGCCGTCGCCAGGCACCCCGGGAGCATCGCCGGCGAAGATCACGAACGGCACTCGCGGAACCGGGAGCGTGACCGCGAAGCCATCGGCGATCTGACCAAAAGAAGGGCCGAGAACGGCTCGAAGAACGCCGCCTTTGTCGAGCGCGGCCGCCAGCGAGGCGCCCTGATTGGGCGGCGCGATCATCACGATGCGTTCGAAGGCGGCTCGCCAGGGCCGATCGTAGACGAGAAGGCGACGGACGAGCAGGTTGCCGAGGCTATGGGAAACGAACGAGAGCTTCTTGGGCGTGGGCACGTGGTCGAGAAGACCGGCGAGGGTGTTCGCGTGCTCCTCGATCGAGCGACGGGTGCTCGGGTAGTCGAGACGGGCGGTGGTGAGGCCGGTGTCGCCGAGCGCAACGTCCAAACGCTGGAGCGCACGGCGCGTGCGCCCCAAGCCGTGCAGCAAAACGACGAGGTGCTCGGCGGGCACGGCACCTGGTTGAGCCTGCCTCAGCGCCTCTTCGCAGCGTTCGAGCGTGCCCCTTGCCGCGGTTCGGCCCGATGCATCGACCAGGCGGCATCTCTCGCCGTTCCAGCGCTGCTGAATCCTCCACCCGTTTCGCCAGCGCACGTCCGCCCAGAGCTGGCTGCCCGTCGGCTCGATCATCCGCCGAGATCTTCTTTGAGCTGATCTCTGATCTTGTCGTCGCTCGGATAGATCTCTTCGACGTGCTCGGACTCGACCAGCGTCGAGGTGAGCTTCTTGAGCATGTGCTTGACGGACCTTGCATCGGAGCCAGCCGTGACGAGCTCGATGAGCAGCGCCTCTTTGCGGTCGGGGTCGAGCTCGAGCTCGCCTTTTTCGACCATGCGGTCGAGCGAAACGGAAAGCGCCTGCATCAGCCTTCGGGTGAACGGCGTGTGCTGAAAGGGAGGCGGCTCTTCTTCAGCCGTCTCGTCGTCGAGCGCGGCGACCGTGGCAGCGGTTCGCCAGCTGTCGTGCCGCTCGATCCACTGGAGCGCGAGCCGGGAGAGCGTCTTGTCGTCGCTGGATGCGGCGTCTTCGATGACGCGCGGGACGTCGCCGCTGTGAATCGTCTGTTCGAAATCGATGAGGTGGTCGGCGAGGCCGCGATGAACCGCGTCCATGTCCGACACGCCGACGTCCTCCGGGAGCTCGAGCCTTCGAGTCGCCAGGAAACGTCGCGTGAGCCAGAGCGAGAGCCTCCGCTGCCATCCGTCTTCACGGTCGACCGCCGCATTGCTCCCGTCGGATTCGACCAGCGGCCACTGCCCGCGGGAGATCGCATCCCAAGCTTCGACGAGCGGCGTGTCGATCAGCTCCTCCAAGATGAAGAGCCCAGAGGTCGCCCCACGCTCCCACTCGTCGTCGAGCAGCGCCGACGCTTCGCTTTGAATCGCCTGAAGCTCGACGTCGTCGTGGCGGCCCTTCGCATGGTCGACCTGCGCCGTCATCCACCGCAGCGCGCCGGTGAGGTCGGCGAACTCGAGGTCGCCTCGCATGCCGTCCTTGAGCGTGTACACCCTGTGGAAGCCGTTCGGATCTGCGATGGTGTCCGCGAGAAAGATCAGCCCCTCGAGCCCCGGCGCGACGAACGGTTCGACCTCGCCAACCTGAATCGCCCAGTGAAGGCGCCACGGGCGCGTTTCATCGCCGACCGCGATGCCCGCATAGCCGCCTTCGAGCAGCTCGAGCAGCTTGAAGCCATGCTCGGCCTGCGCGGTCACGTGAAGCAAATCGACGAATGCGTCGATTCTGGAGTCTCCGAGCTCGGGAGGATCGCCCGGCTGACCGAGCGCGTCCCAATATGCGCGAATCCCCTTGAGGAACGCCTGTTGCGACATCGAGGCCGCAAACTAGCCCAATTTCCGCCGAGTGCAGCCCGGCTTCGACTTGAAACACGTTCTATTTTTGCCAACATCGTAAGAGCGCCCGGCAGGGCCCGGCCCGGACGAGACGCGGCCAAACGTGATGCCCATCGATCAGCAAGGTTTCAAGAAGGCCCTTCGCGGGTGGACGAGCGGAGTCACCGTGGTGACCTCGCGCGACGGGGACCAGGTGCACGGCATGACGGTTTCCGCATTTTCGAGCGTGTCGGTCGACCCGCCGCTCGTGCTGGTGTGCGCCAACCAATCCTCGATCACCCACCGAATCATCGAGGCGGGCGGTGTCTTCGCCGTCAATATCCTCGCCTCGCACCAGCAAGACATTTCGTCGCTGTTCGCCTCGGCGGAGCACGAGGACTCTCGCCTCGAGCGGGTGGCCTGGGCCGAAGGCGAAACGGGCGCGCCTCTCATCGCGGAGGCGTTGGCGTCTCTCGAATGCCGCGTGTCGAGCGCTCATCGCGAGGGTAGCCACACGATTTACGTGGGCTCGGTCGAGGCCGCGCACGTCACCGACCGAAAGCCACTCGTGTATTACCAGGGCGGGTATCGCGAGCTTCACGGCGGCGACGACTGAAGGCCGGCCGTCTAGGACAAGCCGATCGCCGAGCGGTCGCAAACCGCGCGCTCTGCTGCTACCTTCGCCGCCATGCAGAAGATGAACTGGGCATTCATCATGGTCGCCGCGCTGGTTTTCGCGGGGTGCACCAAAAAAGAAGAGCCGGCTCCGGCCGCCGAGCAACAGGCAGCCGTCGAGCAGGCGAAACCGGTAGTTGCGGTCGAGCCGCTGAAGGCGCTGCCGAAGACCGTCGACGTCAACATGGACAAGGTGCTGCTCGGCCGGGGCCTGTACCACGACACCGTGCTGTCGGGCGACGGCACGATCTCGTGCGCGACGTGCCATACGCTCGATCATGGCGGCGCCGAGCCGCGAAAGACTTCCACCGGCATTCGTGGGCAGATCGGGCCGATCAACTCGCCCACCGTCCTCAACTCTTCTTACAACTTCGTGCAGTTCTGGGACGGCCGCGCCAAGGATCTGCAGGAACAGGCCGCGGGGCCCGTTGCGAATCCCATCGAGATGGGGGCGAACTGGGACAAAGTGGTCGAGAACATCAAGAAGGACAAAGAGTACGCGGCGGCGTTTGCAAAGCTCTACTCGGATGGCGTGACCCAGAACAACGTCACCGACGCGATCGCGGAATACGAGAAATCACTGATCACCCCCTCGCGGTTCGACGCGTTCCTGCGCGGGGATCAAGCCGCGATCAGCGAGGCCGAAAAGCGCGGCTACGCGACCTTCAAAGAGGTGGGGTGCACCGCCTGCCACACCGGCGTGATCGTCGGCGGCACGATGTTCCAAAAGATGGGCCTCGTGAAAGACTATTTCGCCGACCGCGGCACACCGATCACCGAAGCCGACCTCGGCCGCTTCAACGTGACGAAGAAGCCAGCCGACAAGCACTTCTTCAAGGTCCCCACCCTCCGCAACGTGGAGCTCACCCCGCCGTACCTCCACGACGGCTCCCGCGAGACCCTCGAAGAAACCGTAACGCTGATGGGCAAATACCAACTAGGCCGCGACCTCACCGACGCCCAGGTCAACAGCATCGTCACGTTCCTGAAGAGCCTGACCGGCGAGCTCCCGGCGCACGCGAAGCCGCAGGGCTAGCTAGCCCACCACCTCGAGCCGACGCTCCGCTTCGAGCTCGGCGCGCGGCACTGGTGCGCCGATGTGCTCGTGGGTCGTCGGGACGTCGGGCTCGTCGGACTGCGGAACCGCACGACGCATCAGGGACCGCCAGGCCTCTTTCGGCGCGGGAACCTTCTCTTTGAGCTCACCGTAGACGAGCCGAGCGAGAGAAGGCAGATAGGGGGCCATCTTGTCGTACGTCGCCTTGGCGGCCGGGAGATCCTTGGTGAAAACGCTCTTGCTTCGTGACAGGGCGCGCGCGGTGTGGACCTTCGCGCGCTGCGCACGAGTCTTTCCGACGAGCGGGCCGATCTCGTGGATCAGATCGGCGCCGGTTCCTGCGACGACGTGTGGCGCCTTGTGAAAAGTCCTCGCGTAGCGTGGATGGGCCCCGAGGAACTCGCGCGCCTGCTCTTCCGTGATGCCGTGGTGCGCGAGCGCGTCTTTGAATTCCAGTCGCGCGCGCTCCCTCGCTTTGAACATGTACATCTGCACGCGGGAGTAGAAGTTCACGGCGCCGTCGCCGCTGGTTTCGACGGGACAGTAGATCGCGTCTGGATGAAGCTCGGTGATCACGGTTTGGATGCCGTCGGAGACCCCGGAGCTCGGCATGCAGCCGAAGGGCTTCACGCTCAGCGTCATGTGCGCCTTTTGCTTTGCGACGTTGAGGACGAGCTTGGCGACCTCCATGTGTCCTTCGCCGCCGCGAAGCTCGTTGTTGTAGAAGCTGTGGCCGACCTTCGCGATTTCGTCCATGTCGGGAAGCTTATGGCGCTTGAGGCCTGCCACCCCGCAAAAGGCAGCAAAAGTCGCACGAAGCGCGAGCTCGCCGAGCCACACGCCCGCCATCTTGTAGCCGACGTCCGCACCCTCGAGGCCGTAGTACGACTCGTCGGTGTCCCTCAGCGCCATGCGGCGCTCGGTGTCGTGGCGCATCTCCCACAGCGTGTAGAGAAGCCAATTGACGAGGGTCTGGATGTCGTTCTCACCGCCCTCCTGCTCGATGAAACGCTGCAGGTGGTAGTTGCCGTCGCCCTCGGTGGTCATCGCCCAGAACTCGCCGATGATCGCCACCTTGGGCTTCGCGCGGAGGCGATCGACCTCGACCGCTTCGAGGTGCTTGCGCCCTCGCCACAGCGCACGGAGCACGCTTTCGTTCTTCTCGAGTGCTTCGCGCACCTCGCGCTTGAGCTCGGCGACCGCCAAGTCGGTCGCACCTTCGACGACTTCGTAAGGCCGAATGCGATAGCTCAGGACGTTGATCACGTCGCCGGCAAACAAACCGCGGGCAAGCGCCATGAAGAACTGCGGATTCAAGACCAGGCCCACCTCTTCGCCGGTCGCCTGCTTGAAGCCCGCCTGCTGCTGAAAGAGCACCACGCGGAAGCCGTCGAAGCCCGCGTCGCGAAGCGCCTTCCGGTACTCGGTGATGTACATCCCGAACCGGCACGGCCCGCACGCGCCGGCCGTCAAAAACACGTAGTTGTCGATGATGTCCTGCGTGCTGAGCCCTTCTTCGTCGCGGAGGCGGCAGAGCTCTTTCACCAGGTTTCCGACCGTGAAATACGTGGGGTTGCACTGCGCCTTGTTGCCGAACTCCTTACCGAATCGAAGCGACTCGATGTCGGCACACTCCATCGACCGCGTGTTGTAGCCGATGCCCTTCAGCGCGGAGGCGACGAACTCGTCGTGCGCCATGGTGAGACCGCCATTGAGAATCGTGGTGGTCGGCCGCTCTTTCGCGGAAAAGAACGGATTGACCATCTCGTCCGTCCACTGGTCCCGCGTTTGATCGAGGCCGAGCCTCGCACGCTCTTCCGCCTCGAATGCGGCGAGCTCTTTGTCGATGTCGATTTCGAAACCGTCAGCCATGGGTAACCCCTCTACAGTCGGACGACTTTGCCGTCCTCGTTCTTGCGTCCAAGACGAATCAACTCACTCGATGCTGAAGCAGCGCCCTCCTCCTCGGCGACTGCTTCGACCTGATACTGCTTGACCTTGTCGGCGAGGTCGTGGATCTGACGCTCGAGCCCGAGATCGGCTCGCCTGTGCTTCGCGAGCTGCGCCTGCTTCATGCGGAGAAGCTCGAGGCGCTTCTCGTCGATACGCCGCTGAAGCTGGGCCTTACGCGCCGCGACATCCTCGAGATGCTCCTCTCGGAGCTTGAGCGAGTGCGCGTAGGTCTTCACGCGAATCTTGATGGAGCCGCCAGGCCTGTTGGCGTCTATGTCGTGGAGCGACGACGACGGCACACCGCTCTTCGCAACGATGCTGTCGATGATGCCGTAGGTGGGTGCGTCGTGACCGCACTTGAAGCTGCTGAGATCGAGAATGGCGACGTTGGGGTGGCGCGATGCGAACTTCGCCGCCCAGACCTTTTGCGCCGAGTTGGCAGAGTAGTTCTCCGGCCACACGTCGTTGACGTCGAGCGGGTCCGGGTCGTCGTCGTAGAAGCGGGCGAGCCACTCCGGGTCCTTTGGAATCGAACGAATGCTGAGGATCGGATAGCCGAGCACCTGGAACTCGTCCGGAATACCGTGGTGGAGCCCAGGGTCGAGGTGATACGGGCGTCCGAGCACCAGGATGGCGACCTTGTTGTCGTACTCGACCTGGTCGAGGATCGCGCGCCCTTTGTCCTGCAGATCCTGGTCGAACCGCTCGAGCGCGGCGAGGCCCTCTTGGACGGCGAAATCGCTTTCATCCTCCGTGACCCCCAGCACCGCTTGGAACGCCTCGAACATGGCGCGCTTGAGCAGGGTCGGCTCCGAAAAGCTGAACGCGGGCGCGAGATAGTCGATGCCGCGGTTCCCGAAGTAATCTTGCTCTTTCGTGAACGCGGCCTTCATCACGTCGGGCGTGCCGGCGACGATCGGGCAGCTCGCATTGTCGACGGTACCCGTCACGAAGTTCGGCACGTGGGTGAGGATCGGAAAGAAGATCGCGTCGAAGGGCGACTTCGAGTGCTTGTGAAACAGGAGCTGATGGAAATGGGCCTGCGTGACTTTCGACGGGTAGCACGGGTCGACCGAGCCGTACTTGCCGCCTTCTGCGAACATCTCCTCGGAGCTCGGCTCGCTGAAGACGATGTTCTTGGGCCGCACCCCGAGCACTTCGAAGTACGTACGAAAAAACGGAGCGGTCGAATACATGTTGAGCACGCGCGGAATTCCGACGCGCCACTGGGCCCGCTTCTTTGCAGCCTCCTCGGATGAGCGCTCGAAACTGCGCATGTACGTCGAACGCTCGATCGCGCCGAAGAACTTGCGCTCGACCTTCACGTCCTGAAGCGGCGTTCCCGCCTCGGGCATCGTCTTCACGCCCGCGATGCGCTTGAAGGCTTTGAGCCCCTCGTAGGTCACGAGGTTCGGGAACTCCTTCATGATCTTCCGGCGCTCTTTGACGAGAGCCTCCATCGCATCCTTGGACTCGACCATGCCTTTTTCGCAGGAAAAACCGCTGATATAGCGGCTGGTCGTGCCGTCGGGGCGGAAGGCGTCGATGAAGGTACGCGAGCAGTTGTTCGCGCAGAAATGGCAAGTGGTGGTTTCGTCGTTCTTCGTCTCGTAGCTGAGGTCGATGGCGGCATCGAGGCCGATGAACGTCGACCTGCCTTGCCGTTTCACGACGCGAAGGGTTTCCATCGCTGCACCGATCGCGCCAGCCTCCCCGCTGTGGGGATGAACGAACACCTCTGCGTTGGGGACGCGCTCCTTGATGTAGTCGACCTGCGACTTGACCGCGGCCATGTTGTATTGCGTGCCACCCTGCAGGACGAACTTGCGGCCGAGGGCTGCCATCCGCGGGACGCCGACGACATACTGCCACACGTTCTTGGGAAGCACCTGGGCGAGCCCAGCGAGAAGCTCCTCTTTGCTGAAGCCTTCCTTCTGGAAGTTGACGCGGTCGGTGTCGAGGAAAACCGCGCAGCCGTAGCTGAACTTGGGCGCGAGGTCGGCCTTGAATGCGTTCTCCGCGTACTCCGTGACCGGAAGGCCGAACTGATCGGCCATGGCCTGCAGCAGCATCCCATTGCCCGCCGAGCACTGATTCGAGAGCTTGAAGGTCTTGATGTCCCCGTTTTCCATGAAGAGGACCTTGATGTCCTGGCCTCCGATGTCGCAGATGACGTCGACGTCACCGAAGTAGTGCGTTGCGCTCATCATGTGGGCGACGGTCTCGACGATGTTCACGTCGGCCTTGACGCATTCTTCGAGCACGTCGGCTGCGTAGCCCGTGGCGCCAAAGCCGAGCACGTCGAGCTCGGCCCCCTTGGCATTCATCCTGCCGCGGAGCTCGCCTAGAAGCTCCTTGGCGTCCTGAATGGGGTTGCCCTTCGACAGCGTGTACGCCTTCATCAGCACGTCGCCGTCCTCACTGAGCAGCACCGCCTTGGACGACGTGCTCCCACCATCGAGCCCGATGACGGCGCGCACCTTCGTGCTCGTCACTTCGGGCTCGATGAACATCGGAACGCGATACGCCTCGAGAAAGCGCTCGAGCTCGACCTCGTCGCGCGAGAGCGGAGGGCCGGCACTTTCACCGAGGCGCTCCTTGCGGCCTTCGGTGATGTATTTGCGAAGCCCATCGAGGCCTGCGTAGACCCCCACGTCGGCCGGCTCGTGCATGCCGTAGATCACCGCGCCATATGCCGCATAGAGCGCCGCGTTCTCTGGAACCGGGATCAGCTCTTCGAGCGGCACGTCTTTCGGGTAGTCGTAGCCGCGTTCGTCCCAAGTCTCGGGGATGCGCTTCCGCCAGCACTCCTGAAGGAACGGAAGGAAGGTGTTCGGGCCGCCGAGCAGTAGGACCTTGTGCCGAAGCGTGTTGCCGCGTGTGAGCACGGAGAGGTTCTGCATGACGATGGCGTCGGCCAGCGAGCACATGATCTCGTCGGACGGAATGCCCGTCTTGACGAGGTTGACGATGTCGGTCTCGGCGAACACGCCGCACTTGGCCGCGACGTGATGGAGATGCGCGTCGTCGAAGTGGAGCTGGAGGGTGTCCTCCGGCGGCATCCCGACTTTGATCATGCACTTGTCGATGGTCGCGCCGGTGCCCGAGGCACACTTGTCGTTCATCGAGGCAATCGCGGTCTTGTCGCCGGTCTTCTCGTTCTCCTTGAAGATGATGATCTTCGCGTCCTGGCCGCCCAGCTCCACGACGGAGCCCGCGTCCGGATGGAGCGTCTCGACGGCGAGCGTGACCGAGTTGACCTCCTGCACGAACTTCGCGCCGAGCGGGGCTTCGAGAGGCTTTGCGCCGGAGCCGGTGGCGAAGACGCGAACGTCGTCACAGCCGCGCTCGGCGAGGATCTGCCCGATGCGCACCATGAAATCGAGCACGCACTCCGCCTGTTTCGTGTGGTGGCGCTGGTAGTCGCTCCACACGATGTCTTTGGTCTCGGGGTCGACGATGACCGCTTTGACGGTCGTGGAGCCCACGTCCAACCCAACAATTGCTCGCCTCATCCCGCCAACCACCCTCTTCCTTCCCGAGGTGCGAAAGGTAAACACACGTTCTAGCGAAAGTCACGCGACTTGGGCTTGCAAAGGGCGGACGTCGAAGTCACAACGCTTCCGCGAAACGTCGAAGCGCAGGCCGTGGAGGTCCGTTCATGAGTAAGGTCTTGATCATTGGCGCGGGGGGCGTGGGCGGTGTCGTCGCTCACAAGTGCGCGAGCGATGCCGAAACATTCAGCGAGATCACGCTTGCGAGTCGGACGCTCCCGCGGTGCGAAAAGATCCGGAAACAGGTCAGAGACCTGCGGGGCAGGGACATCGACATCGCGCAGCTGGACGCCGACGACGTCGCTCAGACAGTGGCGTTGTTGAAGAAAGTCCAACCAGACCTCCTGATCAACGTCGCACTCCCCTATCAGGATCTTCCTTTGATGGACGCGTGCCTCGAGGCCGGCGTCGACTATCTCGACACGGCCAACTACGAGCCGCCCGACGAGGCGAAGTTCGAGTACAAGTGGCAGTGGGCCTATCAGGATCGCTTCGAATCGGCCGGGTTGATGGCGCTGCTCGGGTCCGGTTTCGACCCGGGCGTCACCAACGTCTTTTGCGCCTACGCGCAGAAGAATCTCTTCGACGAAATCGACACTATCGACATCCTCGACTGCAACGGGGGCGACCACGGCCATCCGTTCGCGACGAACTTCAATCCGGAGATCAACATCCGCGAGATCACGCAGAGGGGGCGCTACTGGGAGAAGGGCAAGTGGATCGAGATCGAGCCCATGTCGCAGTCGATGACCTTCGACTTCCCGGGGGTGGGCGAGCGCAAAGCGTTTCTTCTCTATCACGAAGAGCTCGAGTCGCTCTGCGAGAACATCCGAGGCCTTCAGCGCATTCGCTTTTGGATGACGTTCGGAGAGGAATACCTGACGCATCTCCGCGTGCTCCAAAACGTCGGCATGACGAGCATCGAGCCGATCGACTACGAAGGCCGAGAGATCGTTCCGATTCAGTTTCTGAAGGCGCTTCTTCCCGACCCGTCGACGCTCGGAGAGAACTACACGGGCAAAACCAGCATCGGCTGCCTCATCGAAGGACGCAAAGACGGCCAGCGCCGCAGAGTCTTCATCTACAACGTCTGCGACCACCAGGAGTCGTGGAAGGAGGTGCGGGCGCAGGCGGTTTCATACACGACCGGCGTGCCCGCCATGGTCGGGGCGAAAATGATGCTGTCCCGAAAGTGGCGCGGATCAGGCGTGTTCAACATCGAGCAGCTCGACCCCGAGCCGTTCCTCGACGAGCTCGCGAAGCGCGGGCTACCCTGGCACGTGAAGGACCTCTAGTGCTCGCGTGCGCTCAGCTCGATTTGGCCCGGGTGGAAACGCCGGCGTTCGTCATCGACCTCGCCGCGTTGGAGCGCAACCTCGAGCTGCTTGCACACGTACAGGCGGCCAGCGGCTCGACGATCCTGCTCGCGCTCAAGGGTTTTGCGACCTGGGCGACTTTTCCTCTCGTCGGAAAGTACCTCGACGGGGTCTCTGCAAGCGGTCCGATCGAAGCGAGGCTCGGGCGCGAAGAGCTCGGAAAGCAGGTCCACACGTACTGTCCGGCGTTCGACGAAGCCTCGCTGCGCGAATCGATCCGCTACTCGGACCACGTCGTTTTCAACTCCCCATCGCAGATCGACCGCTTCCGCGAGGTCATCGACGAGCACGCCGCCGACGTGAGCTTCGGCATTCGAATCAATCCACGGCACTCCGAGGTCGACGTGGCGATCTACGACCCCTGCGCGCCAGGCTCACGGCTTGGGACCACGCGGGACCAGCTCGTCAAAGCGAACCTCCGCGGCATCGAGGGCCTGCACCTCCACACGCTTTGCGAGCTCGGGGCCGACGCGCTCAAACGCACGGTGACGGTGATCGACGACGAGCTCGCGCCTTGGCTCCACGACGCGAAGTGGGTGAACCTCGGAGGGGGGCATCACATCACCAAGCCCGGGTACGACGTCGGCATGCTGGTGAACCTCGTTCGCAGCTTCAAGCGCGCCCACCGCGTGGAGGTGTTCCTCGAGCCAGGAGAGGCGATCGGGCTCGATGCCGGCGTGCTCGTGGCAACCGTGCTCGACGTGATGCACAACGACGGGCCGATCGCGATCCTCGACACGTCGGCGACGGCGCACATGCCCGATGTGCTGGAGATGCCGTACCGGCCCGAGGTTCGCGGCGCCTCCGAGCCGGGCGTCCTTGCGCACACGTACACGCTTGGCGGCCTTTCCTGCCTCGCTGGCGACGTGATTGGGAAGTACTCGTTCGATGCGCCACTCGAAGTCGGCGACAAGCTGATCTTCGAAGACATGGGCCACTACACGATGGTGAAAACGACGACGTTCAACGGCGTGCGGCTGCCCTCGATTGCGCTCTTCGATCCGCGCGACGGCTCGTATCGGGTTCAGCGCGAGTTCGGCTACGAGGACTACCGAAATCGGCTTTCGTGAGCCTTGAACTTCGATCCAAACGCGCAAGACTCGCTTGGTGCGCGCGTTTTCCGACTTCACGACCTACGCCCACGAGACTGGCGCTCGCTTGAGCGTCGAGCCGCTGGTCTTCGAGACCGTGCGGCACTTCGATGCGACTCAGCGGGAGCTCTTCGACTACGTCACCGATTTCGATCGACTGAGCGAATGGATCTGGTTGTCCAAGCGGAGCTGGGCGGACGATACGAACGCGGTCGCACCCGGGGAGGTCGGCTCGGTGCGGATGATCGAGGGCCCGACCGGAAGCATGGTCAAAGAGGTCGTCAAGGCCTTCGAGGCGCCCCGGATGATCGCGTACTCGGCAAACGATGCCGCGCTCCTCGGGCTCTGCACGGAGCACTTGGGCGTGTTGACCTGCGAGGCGCATCCTGACGGCGGCACGATCATGTGCTGGCAGGCCTACGGACGGCTGCCGCCGGGACGAGCCAAAGCATGGGCCGGCAAAAAGCTGTTCCAAGTCGCGCTCAGCAACGGTATGAAAGTGTTGGAGCGGAAGTTCCCGACCCGCTGAGCATGAAGCTCGTTCGCAGCAACCGAACCGAAGCACTCGCTGACGCGCTCGCCTCGCAGGTTCGTGCGGAGCCGCTGCCGCCGATTCAAAAGGAAGTGGTCGTCGTTCAAAGCCAGGGCATGGAACGCTGGCTAGGGCTCGCGCTCGCGAAACGGCTCGGCGTTTGGGCCAACCCTTGGTTTCCATTCCCTCGAACGCTCATCGAATGGGTGCTCGAGAAGCTCGACTCCGGCCCGTCGGAAGAGGCCAAGTCGTACGAGCGCCGGCGGCTGAAGTGGACGATCGCAGAGCTCTTGCGTGCATCACCGCCGGACGCTCTTCGGAGCTATCTGCCCGAATCGAACGACGACGACCGCAGCCTTCGCCTCGCGACCTCGGTCGCGAGCGTTTTCGACGAGTACGTCATGTACCGACCGGCGCTCCTCTCTCGATGGGCCGAAGGGGAAGAAGACGGCTGGCAGCCGGAGCTTTGGCGGCGAGTCGTCGACGAGCTCGGGCCGCACGACCTCTCCACTCGCATCGAGCGGGGCATCGAGGCCCTCGCTCGCGTGCCGGCCGAGACCATTCCGCTCGAGCGGCTTCACCTGTTCTCGCCCGAGACGCTGCCGCCGCTGTTCCTGCATTTTCTGACCGCGCTCGGTAGGGTCGTGCCGACGACTCTCTACTCGCTCGAACCGTCGAGCGAATATCTCGGCGACGTCGCGTCGAAAGCAGAGCGCGCTGCCGACGAGGCCGGAACGCTCGACGGCCATCCCTTCCTCATGGACGTCGGCCGGCTGTCACGCGATTTCCAACAGCTTCTGCACACGGTAGACGGTCGAGTCGACGAGGAGGTCAGCGCATTCATCGAGCCCGGGGGCACGTCGCTGCTCCAACAGGTACAAAACGACATCCTCCGATTCAGATCGCCACCGCCCCGCCTCGAGCGCCGTGTGGTCGACCCGTCGGACCCGTCGATTTCAATTCATGCATGCACGAGCCCCATGCGAGAGGCGCAGGTGCTTCACGACCTGGTGTGCGGTGCGCTCGAAGACGATCCGAGTCTCCGCCCCGAAGACATCGTCGTCATGACGCCCGATCTCGAAGCCTACGCGCCGGCGTTTCGCGCGGTGTTCGGCGAACGCGAGCCGCACCGCATCCCGTATGAGGTGCACGATCGAAGGACGCGCGAAGATGCGACCTTCTACGACGACTTTCTGACGGTGCTCGAGGTGCTGGACTCGCGCTTCTCGGTGCTCGACGTGATGAGACTGATGGACGCGAGGTCGATGCGCGCCGAGCTTCATTTCACCGAAGGTGAGCGCGCGCGCCTCGCAGACCTGCTCGAGGCTGCCGGCGTACGTTGGGGGATCGACGCAATGCACCGCGCGGAGCTCGATTTCCCAGAGGAACCGCTCCACACGTGGCGCGCGGGCTTGGATCGACTGCTTCTCGGGTTCGCTGCGACCCCGGACTCGGTCGACGTGTTCCAAGGGCTGCTTCCTCGCGGCGCGCCGAGCCTGGAGGATGCAGAGCTGACCGCGCGGCTGGCTCGACTCTGCGAAATCTTGTTCGACGCGCACCGCACCACCCGGCAGCCGCTCTCGCTCGAAGCCTGGTCGCGCGAGCTCGGGCAGTTGTGCGAGCTGCTGTTTGCCGGGGAGGACGAGGCGAGCGAGGCGGCGCGAACCCTTCGAGAGGCTCTGGCCGGGTTGGGCAAGCTTGCCGAGGAGGAGGGCTTTGCCGGCGCGGTCTCGCTAGAGACGTTTCGCAGGGAGCTCCGCGATTGGCTAGTTCGAGAAACACCGGCGGTCGGATTTCTCCGTCGTGGCGTCACGTTGACCGAGCTCGTCCCGTTGCGCTCGGTGCCCTTCCAGGTGGTGTGCCTCGTCGGCATGAGCGAGGACGCTTTTCCGCGAGCCGACGATCGCCCGAGCTTCGATCTCACGCGCGATGCGCACGTCCTCGGCGACCGCAACAAGCGCGACGACGACCGGCACTCCTTCTTGCAGGCCGTGCTCTGCGCACGCGAGCGTTTGATCGTCACGTACTCCGCGCCCGGGCAGAGCCTTCGCACGGACCCGAACCCGTCTCCGGTGGTCTGGGAGCTCCATGAAGCGGCTCAGGCGTACTACCGGGCCCGAGAGGGCGAGCTGCTCGACCCGCTCGTTCACCCTCTGCACGCGTTCGACCGCGAATACTTCTCGAGCAGCGCCCTGCCGCGAAGCTTCTCCCGGCGATTTGCAGACATCGCCACCGAAGTATCGCGGCCGTCCCGAGAAACACCGCGGATCGCGCTCGAGGCGCCGCCAGAGGAGCTCACCGAAAGCATCTCGGTCGGCGAGCTGACCGGTTGGCTCTGGAACCCGAGCCGTGCCTTCATCGACCAGACGCTCCGAGCTCGGTTCGACACCAAGGAGCTCTACGAGCCGACCGACGCGCTCACTGAGCTCACCCCGCTCGGCGATTCCAAGTTGGGCAACGAAGCCCTGCGGGCGGGGGTCCACGGAGCGGTCCTCGAGGAGCTCCTCGCCGCATCACCCGAGCTCCCCGACGGCACGTCGGGCGCCCTCGAGCGGGAAAGGCTTCTTGCGGAGCTCGAGAGCCTCGCCGCCCATGAGCGGGAGCTCCGCCGCGGAGAGACACCGAGCGCGGAGCTGCTCGAAATCGAGGTGGACGGCCTCGTCGTCGAGGCGCGCATGGACGGGCTGCTCGCCGGTCGCCGCTTGGTGACGCGATTTACCAAGACGGAGCGGCGCGCCGAGCTCGCTACTTGGATCGAGCACCTGCTCATGCTTTGCGCGGGCGGGCCGCACCGCGTGCGTACGGACCTGTTGCTTCGCGGAACCCGCTCCAAGCCGACCCTGGTCGCGTTCGGGCCGGTGAAGGACGCCCGTGAAGAGCTCGAACGGCTCGTGCGGCTCTACCGTCGGTCGAGAACGCGGCCCGTACCGCTCTTCGAGCGGGCATCGCGCGAGCTGGCCAGCGCGGTGGTCGCCGGCAAAGACAATTTTCGAAAGAAGGCCGCCGACAAGCTGTCCGACCAACGCCGCTGGGACCCGCGGATGCACTACCTTTTCGGCGAAAGCGACCCTTTCGACGACGAGGCGTGGGCAGCCGAGTTCGAGGAGGTGGCGCTCGCGCTCTATCGACCGCTGCTCGAGCACAGGAGCGAATCGTGACCGCGCCCTCCGCCGACCTGATTCCACTCGACGCCCCGACGCTCGTCGAAGCAAGCGCTGGCACAGGGAAGACCTACGCGATCACGACCTGCTTCGTTCGAGCGATCGTCGAAGAAGGCCTGACCCCGGATGCGATCTTGGTCGTCACCTACACCAAGGCCGCGACTGCGGAGCTCCGCATGCGGGCGCGCTCTCGCATCCGCGAAGCGATCTCGATGCTCGAGGCGCCCCCCGAGGCACCCGATGCGCTCCACGGTGTGCTGACCACCGCGGTGGAATCCCTCGGGAAGCGCGAAGTCGAGCGACGGCTGGGGACCGCGCTCGGTCAGATGGACCAGTCGGCGATCCAGACCATCCATGGCTTCTGCCAACGACTGCTCCAGGACTATCCGCTCGAGTTCGGTATCGACCTCGAGATCGAAGTCGCCGAGAACGTCGCGGCGATGCACGCGGACCTCGCCGTCGATTTCTGGGCGACTCGCCTCTACGACCAGCCGGAGTGGCTGCTCAGGGAGCTTCGGGCTCGGAAAGTGAACATCGCGCACCTCGAGAAGCTCGCGAGGGTGGCCACGATGCCGGGTGTTGCCGAGCTCCTCGGACCGGAGCCCACAGAGACCGACGCGGCGGCGATCGAGGAGCTCTCGACGTTGCACGCGAGAGCCGCCGAGCTCTGGTTCGAGCATCGAGACGAGATTCTCGAGCTGCTGCAGCGTCCGGAGCTGAACAAGACGAGCTACCAACCGAAGAGCGTGCGCGGCAAATGGGCCGCGGAGCTCGACGAGCTATTCAAGGGCTCGCGCCTAGGTGAGCTGCCAGGCTTCTTCGAGAAGATCTGCACCGGTCGCTTCAAGACCAAGCAGCGCAAGGAGCCTCCGCAGCATGCGTTCTTCGATGCCTGCGAAGCGGTGCGGGCCGGCCACGCAGCAGCAAAGCCTGCGCTGGACCGAAGGGTCTTCGAGCTCCAGCGCGACTTCTGTGACTTCGTCCGCGAGCGATCCCGTGTTCGGCGCGACGAAAGCGCCACCTACACCTTCGACGACCTACTGACGACCGTTCACGCTGGAGTGACCGATCGCGCATCGGTGGCGGCGCTCGTGCGTGACGCCTACCCCCTCGCGCTGGTCGACGAGTTCCAAGACACCGACTCGATTCAGTACGGCATCTTTCGGGCCGTGTACGGGGACGGCAGGGCCGTGTACGTCGGCGACCCGAAGCAAGCGATCTATGCATTCCGGGGGGCAGACGTCTTTTCGTACCTCGAGGCGGCAAAGGACGTTGGCGATCGCGTTCATACCCTGACGACGAACCGGCGATCCGATCCGGGCTTGGTGCGCGCGGTGAACGCTCTTTTCTCGCGTCACGTACCGCCGTTCTTGATCGACGGCATCGGGCTCCAACCGGTCGAGGCGCACGAACGGAACGACCGCTCGACGCTTGCGCCACCGCTCGAGATCGTCCTGCTGAATGCGGACCAGCTTCGAGGCCCAGCCGAGGTCTCCGTCGCGCCGATCGTCGCGAACGAAGTGGCGCTCCTGCTCCGGTCAGGCGCGAAGATCGACGAACGACCCATCGAACCAGGCGACGTCGCGGTGCTTTGCCGCAGCAACGCAAAGGCCCTAGCCGTGACCAAAGCGCTCCGCGCGCTGGATGTTCCCACGTCGCTCGATGGCGATGCCAGCGTCCTCAACACCGACGTCGCCAACGAGCTCTTGGCTGTGCTGGAAGCAGCGCTCATGCCGGGAGATTCGCCCACGGTCCGACGCGCGCTCACGACCTCGCTAATCGGCGTGTCGCCGTTCGAGCTCGCCTCGATGGAGGACGAAGCCTGGTCCGACTGGGTATCGCAGTTCCGGCAGTGGAACGAGGCGTGGCACGAATACGGTGTCCTTCGATGCCTCCAGGCCGTGCTGACACACAGCCGCGCGGAGACGACTCTGGCGTCACGCCCCTCGGCGCGAAGAGATCTGACCGACCTGCTGCACCTTCAGGAGCTCCTCCTGCGAGGCGAGCGCGAACGGGCGCGCGACCCAATCGCCCTCATGCAGTGGTTTCGGCGACTGAAACACGGCACGCCCGACGAAGGAATGGTCGCGGTCGAGGATCTGCAGCAGCGTCCCGACGCGGATGCCGGCGCCGTCCGCGTGACTACGATCCACAAGAGCAAAGGGCTGGAGTACGGCGTGGTGTTTTGTCCTTTCCCCTGGGGGGATGCGGCGCTTTGGCAGTTCGATGGCAAAGCCGTGAAGTTCCACGACGAAGACGGCGTGCTCAGGATCGACCTCGGGTCGGTCGAACACGAAGCCCACCGTGACCAGGCGCGCCTCGAGACCGCGTCGGAGGCGATCCGTCTTCTCTACGTTGCGGTCACGCGCGCGAAACACCAGTGCACCCTGTTCTGGGGGCCCGGGCGCAACTGGAGGGAATCGGCACTCGCGCACGTCATCTATGGGCGCGACCGGCCCAAGGGACGCGATGACGCCGAGATGCGAGCCGACGTCGAGGCACTGGTTGCGGAGGCGCCCGACGTGATGAGATGGCGGCCTCCCCAGGCCGAGCAGGCGGCGCGCCTCCCCCATCCGGGCGCGGACGAACAGTTGGCGCCGCGCCCACGCACTCGCGACTTCGACCTTGCGCCTCGCATCACCAGCTTCACCAACCTGACAGGTCACCATGAAAAGGCGCCCGGCCCGCCGATCGCCGACGCGACGTCGCCGCTCTTTGCGGACCTCCCCGGCGGCGTGCGTACGGGCCTGCTTCTGCATTCGATCTTGGAGCGCGTCGACCTCGGATCGGTGGACGACGACCCCGCGCGCGAGGTGATCCGTCAACAGCTCTCGATTCATGGCTTCGACGCTTCACTCGAGGAGCGAGTTCGTCGCGATCTCGCTCTCGTCGCATCGACGCCGCTCCTCCACCACCCTCTGGTTCCATCGCTTGGTGCCCTCGATCGTGCCGCACAGCTACGAGAGCTCGAGTTCACGCTTTCGGTCGAGCGGCCCAGCGTCGAGGGGCTCGCGGCCCTTCTGAAAGCGCGGGCCGAGCCGGCGGCGGCGTCCGGCTATGCGGAGCGGCTGTCCGAGGTGAGCAGCCGGACCCTCCGAGGCTTTCTCCGGGGCTTCATCGACTTGGTGTTCGAGTCGGGAGGGCGCTGGTACGTCGCCGATTACAAGTCGAACCGCCTGCCAAGCTACGAGAAGGCCGATGTCACCGAGGCGGTTCAGCGAGACCACTACGTCTTACAAGGACTCCTCTATTCGGCGGCGGTGCACCGCTATCTCCGCCAGCGCCTGGCGAGCTACGATCCGAAAGAGCACTGGGGCGGGATGCTCTTCCTTTTCGTGCGCGGGATGAGCGGACCTGACGCCACCGCGGGCAGCGTGTTCTTCGATCGGCCTTCACCCGCGCTTCTCGACGACGTGGATTCCTGGCTCGGAGGCTCCGATGAGGCTCGCTGAAATGCGTGCGCAGGGTCTGATCGAAACGCTGGACGAGGCGCTCGGCGAAACGCTCGCGCGCGTGGGCGGGGCGTCCGATCCCGACGTTGCGCTTGCCGTCGCGCTCGCCAGTCGTCACGTGCGGCGCGGCCACACGTGCTTTCCCCTCGCGGCAAGTCCCGAGCAGCTGTGGCCGCAGGCGTTGGTGCGTGCCGATCTGCTACCGCAGGCGTCAGCGTGGGCTGAACGACTGCATGCGACCGCGCTCACCGCGGGTGGGCCGCTGGTGCTCGACGCCAAGGGGCGGCTCTACCTGCGACGCTACTGGCAGCTCGAGCAAGACGTCGCACGGCAGCTCGCGGCACGCGCGGCGTCGTCTCGGCCGCACCCGGAAGACGGCGGCTTGCTCGCGCACTCGCTCGACCGCCTGTTCGGGGACGACGAGGAGTCTCCACAGCGCCAAGCTGCCGAGAATGCACTGGCGCACCGCGTGTCTTTGCTGTGTGGCGGCCCGGGCACGGGCAAGACGACCACCGTGGCCGCCATCGTTGCCCTTCTCGTCGAGCGCGACCTCTGGGAGGCGGGGAAGGTCCCCCGGGTGCTCTTGCTCGCGCCGACGGGGAAGGCCGCCGCCCGGCTCGGCGAAGCCGTCGCACGCTCGAAGGAGCGCATCGAAGCCGAGGCCGAGGTGCTCGATGCGATTCCTACCGAAGCCATGACGGTTCACCGGGCGCTCGGCATGCGCCACGAGGGCATGCGATTTCGCCGCAGCGCGAACCTCCCGCTCGAGGCCGACATCGTCGTGCTCGACGAAGCCTCGATGATCGACCTCGCGTCGATGCGGCAGCTCCTCGACGCCACGCCGCCGCACGCGACGCTACTGATCGTCGGTGATCCGGATCAGCTCACCTCCGTCGAGGCTGGCTCGGTCCTGAGAGACCTCGTCGACGCCAATGCGCAAACCTGGTGGCGCGGCCGTGTCACCCACCTCGTCGAGACGTATCGCTACGACGAGACCAAGCCCCTCGGACGCCTCGTCTCCGCCATTCGCGCGGGGGACTCCGCGGCGGTCGAAGCGCTGCTCGACGGGCAGGCGACCGAAGGCGTGGTGTGGCGCTCGCACGACGCGCTGCGGGGCGAGCTCGACCGCGCGGCCTCGTTCTGGTCGGACGCACTCGCAACCGGGGATGCCGACGAACACTTCGCGGCACGGGCGAGGTTCGTGACGCTGACACCGTTTCGGCGAGGCCCGATCGGTACCTCGCGGCTCGGTGACTCGATCGAGGCCCGGCTTCGTGCGCTCGGGCGGTCCGACCACGTTCGGCCGATCATCATCGAGCAGAACAGCCAGGAGCTTCGGGTCTTCAACGGCGACTTCGCGATGCTGGTCGGCGGCGAGACGCCTCTGGCAGTCGTCCAGTCCGACTCGGGAGAGCAGCGCACGATCGCCGAGGCGCGCCTTCCCCGATACTCGAACGCGTACGCGCTCAGCGTTCACAAGTCTCAGGGGTCCGAGTTCGACCGGGTGCTCGTCGTGTTCCCCGAGGACGACGCACCCCTGCTGACGCGCGAGCTGCTCTACACGGCGGTGAGCCGCGCGCGACACGACGTTCGTATCGTGGGTCCGAAGGAGGTGGTGCTGGCTGCGCTCCGTCGACGGGCCAAGCGGGATTCCGGGCTGGTAGACGCGATCGCGAAAGTAGACGAAGGTACGGCGGCGGACGCGGAATGAACGAGTACGATTACATCGTCGTCGGTTCGGGCTCGGCCGGGGGGATCGTGGCGAGCCGGTTGTCCGAGGACCCAGGCGTGAGCGTGCTCCTGCTCGAGGCCGGTGGAAGCGACCGGACCACCCTCGTCCGCAAGCCGGGGATGATCAGCCTGGTGCACCAGGTGAAGCAGCTGAAGCAAAAGGTCGATTGGGGATTCACGACGGCGCCGCAGCGGCACATGAACGACCGCGTGATCCCGTACACGCGTGGCAAGGTCGTCGGCGGGTCGAGCTCGATCAACGGCATGCTTTATCTGCGCGGCAACCCGAAGAACTACGACGACTGGGCGGCAGAGGGGTGCGAGGGCTGGAGCTACGCCGACGTGCTGCCGTTCTACAAGAGGCTCGAGACCCACGAGGGCGGTGAAACCAGCTTCCATGGGGGCAGCGGACCGATCCGGGTTTCGCGTCACCCCGCCGACCAGGTCAGCCCTGTCTCGGTCGCGTTTCTCGAGGCGGCGTCCAGCGTGTGCGGCATCCCGATCGGGGACGACTTCAACGCGGCCAATCAAGAGTGCGCGAGCATGTATCAGATGTCCGCGGCCGGCGGCCTTCGAAGCAGCGTCGGCGAGTGCTACGTCCAACCGGCGCTCGAGCGCCGTAACTTCACCCTCGAAATGCGCGCGCTCGCTCACCGCGTCGTGATCGAGAACGGCCGGGCCGTCGGCGTGGAATACCAGCAGCCCGATGGGATACACGTCGCGCGAGCACGGCGGGAGGTAATCCTGTCGGGCGGCGTCATCGGGTCGGCGCAGACGCTGATGCTTTCCGGCGTCGGCCCGGCAGACCACCTACGGGAGCATGGAATCGAGGTCGTCGCCGACGTTCCGGGAGTCGGGAAGAACCTCCACGACCACCTGTTCGTGCCGCTCGTCTACCGTTCCCCGACGAGCCTTCACCGCGGGACGGCGTTTCATTTCTTCGGGGGCATGCTGGCCGAGTATCTCGCCGGGAACAGCTGGTTTGGACGGACCGTGTTCGAGGCTGGCGCATTCGTGAGAAGCACGGATCGCAAACCGATTCCCGACATCCAGATCCACACGCTCCCCTGGGGGTATCCGACGCCGAATCAAGACGGGCCCGGGCGGCCGGACATCGACACCGGGCACTGCCTCACCGTGATGGCGACGCTGATCTACCCCAAGAGCCGCGGCGAGCTTCTGCTCACGTCGAAGGAGCCCGCGGCATCACCGCACATCGACCCGGCGTTCTTGAAAGAGCCCGACGACTTGCAGCTCCTTCTGAAGGGGATTCGCACCTGCCGAGAGATCTGCGCGCATCCCGCGATGGCCGACCATCTTCGCGAGGAGCTCAGCCCCGGCGCGGAGCGAGTAACGGATGAAGAGCTGACCGCGGAGATCAAGCTACGGGCAATGACGGTCTACCACCCGGTGGGCACGTGCAAGATGGGCGTGGACGACATGGCGGTCGTCGACCCGACACTGAGGGTGCGTGGTGTCGATGGGCTGCGTGTTGCGGATGCGTCGATCATGCCGACGGTGACGGGCGGCAACACCAATGCGCCGAGCATGATGATCGGTGAGCGCGCTGCCGCGTTGATCGTCGAGGACGTCGCTTAGGCGACGGCCGCAGGCGGCCAGGCGCGCCGAATCTTCTGGGCGACCTTCGCCGCGGTGTCCTCGTCAATCGGCTCACCGGGATCGGCCCCGAGCTGCCTGAGGATCACTTTGCAGTGAGCGGCGTTCCAGTTGAGGAGCTTGGCGAGCTCCCGAAGATCGTATGTGTGCATCACATCCATCTGCGCTTCCTTTACTAACCGTAAATTTATAACGCAGATTGGAACGTGATCCAACATTTAATTGCCATTTAGTAAATAAACGGCAGCCCCCATTAAACCGAGCAATATCAATGTGATGACGAGCCACCCCGGCCCGCGGAGCCCGGGCGCGGGGTTCGGATCGGGCGGAGGCGCGACCGGGGGACCCTCCACGGGCTGCGCCGCCAGGAACTCTTCGATGACCTGAGTGGCTCTCTCCACCTGGTCGACCTCGACGCGAATCTCCGTTCCGTGACGGAGCCGATCGGTAATGCCGGGGTAAGCGGTATCGCGGTGGTTGACCAGGACAGCGGCAATGCCCGCAGATTCCAAAGCCTCCTGCAGCGCCAGCGCCTTCACCTCGTCGTCGGTCTCGTAGACGTTCCGTGTCTCCATACGGCTAGCTTGGGGGACACGCTCCCCCCTCGCAAACCCCCTCATTTCAACCCCTTACGACCCAAACCGCGAAAACGCGATTTCCGTCCACTTCAGCTCGAACGCACGAACGGAGGCACCGGGCAGTCGAGCGCATCCCCGATCGCGCGGATCAGCTCGGCTTCGCGATCGGTGACGCTGTCGTCAGCCATCACGACGGCCGCGCACGCCAGCATGATCTCCCGCTTGAGCGCGGGCGTCGCCGCATCGTATCGGCGAAGCGCCTCGTCGACTGCGGAAAGGCCGCAGTCGCCGGTCGGCAAGAGCACGCCGGCCGAACCCTTGAGCTGAAGCGTCTGCACGCCGTGTCGGTACGCGCGCTCGGCCTCGTCCTCCGTGCGGCTGCCTACACGAGCGAGCGTCGCGAGCAGGACGCGGGCGTCCGGAAGCAGAGCCTTGAGGGACCGAAAGCGCAATGGCGTCGGTTCCGCACCCTCGAACGCCCGCTGAAGATGCCGCTGGATCATCCGACTGAGCGTGTACTCGAAGAGGTCGACGCGCCGGTCGCTGCGCATGAGCGCATCGAGCGCATCGCGAAACCGATGATACTCCGGCGGCGACAAGCCTCGCAGAGTCGGGATCATCACGTCGATCAGCGCGATCTTCTGAGCGGAAGACAGCCCTCCTGCCTCCGAGTGAAAACGAAGCGCGAGGTCAGCAGTCTGAGGATCGGTGAGGTCGGCGAGGCTCACGAGCTCGGTGCCACGGAGAATCTCGTCCTGTGCGAGCAGCAGACCGAACACCATCGCCTGCGCCATGGGTGCCTGGTGAACCGAATGCTGCCACAGCTCGGGAAGCGCCGCCTGAAGCGAACGCGCGAACGTGATTTGCTCTGGCCGCGGGCTTCCAATGTGCGCGATGGCCTCGGCGACCGCCTCTTCGGTCGGAGCTTCCGCAAAGGCGAGGATGTCGTCGGGCGGCGCGTCGGGAGGCGTGCTCATGCCGTCGGCGATGCGCGGCAGGGCGACTTCGGGAAATTCACCGTCCCAGGACGGATCAAGCTTCAGAATTCGATCGTCGAGCGGCGGGTGAGTACGGAAGAGACCTGCGAACAGGCGAAGTCTTCGAATCGCCTCGGAGAAGAAGATGTGACTCGCTTCGTCCGCCCGCGGAGCCCCGAGGAAGGAACGAGACGGCGCACCGCCGATCTTTTTGAGCGCTCCAACGAGCCCGTTGGTGTCTCGCGTGAACTGCACCGCCGACGCGTCGGCAAGAAGCTCTCTCTGCCTCGAAATCGCACTCTGGAGCATCCGACCAAAGAACACGCCGATCGAGCCGACGAGCAGGAGACCCAAGCCCGTGAGGAGCAGCGCGCCACCTTCCTTCTTCCCGCTGCCGCTTGCTCCTCGAATCAGGAAGCGGCCGATCAGCGCCAGGAGGAAGATGCCATGCAGCAGCCCGATGGCGCGAAGGTTGATGCGAGAGTCTCCATTGAGAATGTGGCTCAGCTCGTGCGCGACGACTCCCTGCAGCTCCTGCCGATTGAGAAGCTGCATGGTTCCGTGGGTCACCCCGATCACCGCGTCGCTCGTCGTCTTTCCCGCCGCGAACGCGTTGATACCAGGCTCGCGATCGAGAACGTAGACCTCTGGAGCCGGAATTCCCGAGGCGATGGCCATCTCCTCGACCACGTTGAGAAGCCGGCGCTCCTCGAGCTTGGTCGAGTCGGGATCGACTTTGCGGCCGCCAAGACCGAGCGCCACGGCCGACCCGCCATCCCGAAGCTGCGCGGTCTTGTAAAGAGCGCCGAGCCCGACGACGAGCGCGGTGGAACCACAGGCAAACGAGAAGACGCCCGGGTTCCACCAGCCGGACCCGAGCGCCGACACCTGCCCGAGCTTGCCCGTCACGCCCATGAGCCCCGCCGCATCGCGCAGCGCGACGACGTAAAACGCGAGCGAGAGTGAGTACACCGCTGCGATCACGCCGACGACCGCGATGGCGAAGAGCACGGCCAGCCGCACCGTGCGCTTTCGCGCCAGAGCCTGCTCCTCGAAGAAGTCCATGGCCTAGAACTGGACTTTGACGGGAGCGCGCTCCGCCTCGTCCTCGACCTCGAAGAGCTCGGCGCGGTGAAAACCAAACATGCCGGCGACGATGTTGGACGGAACCATCTCGCACTTGTTGTTGTACCGCATGACCGCGTCGTTGTAGGCCTGACGCGCAAAGGCGATCTTGTTTTCGGTGCTGGAGAGCTCTTCGGAGAGCTGCATCATGTTTTGATCGGACTTCAGGTCCGGATACGCCTCGGAAAGCGCGAAAAACCGCCCCAACACCCCGCTCAAACCGGCCTCCGCACTGGATAGCGCACGCATGGCGTTTGCGTCACCGGGGCTTGCCGCCGCGCGCTCTCGAGCACCTTCGGCGGAGTTGCGTGCTCGAATCACGGCCTCGAGCGTTTCGCGCTCATGGGCGAGAAATGCCTTTGCGGTCTCGACGAGATTGGGAATCAGGTCGTGGCGGCGCTTGAGCTGAACGTCGATTTGGGCGTATGCGTTCTTGTAGCGATTGCGGAGGTTGACCAGCCCGTTGTAGATGCCAGCAAACCACGCGATCAGCGCGACCACGAGAATCAGCAAACCGATCAGCCACCCCATAGCGCCCTCCCATGCCGTCAAAAAGACTCTTCCAGTGTAAGTGGCCCCCCCTATAAACTCAACTGTGCATGAACGCGACGAAGACGGTGTTGATCACGGGTGCGAGTACCGGCATTGGTCTGGCGATCGCACGCGCTCTTTGTGAGTCCCCCTATCGCGTAATTCTCACAGCACGTCGCGCATCGCTTCCTCGTTTCGCCGCACACGCAATCGCCGAGTCTGACCACGTTCGCATACGGGCTCTCGACGTGACGAAGCCAACCGAGCGCGAAGAGATCATCGAAGAAGCGGAACGCGACTGGGGCGGGGTCGACATTCTGATCAACAATGCTGGTGTCTCGTATCGCGCCGTGGTCGAGCACGTCGTCGAACAAGAGCGGCTCGAGCAAATGAACGTGAACTTTCGCTCGCCGATGGAGATGATTCGCTTGGTCCTTCCGGGGATGCGGGCGAAACGCAAGGGCCGCATCATCAACATCAGCTCGGTCGGCGGCATGATGGCGATGCCGACGATGGCAGCCTACAGCGCATCGAAGTTCGCGCTCGAAGGTGCGCACGAGGCGCTCTGGTACGAGGTCCGGCCGTGGGGCGTCCGCGTCACCCTAGTGCAGCCGGGGTTCGTCGACTCCGACGGCTTTCAAAAGGTTCGATACACCGCGCAAAGCGATCGCTCCGAGCATGAGCTCGCCGAGCCCTACCACGAGCATTACGTGAACATGGCTCCGTTCATCGGCCGGTTGATGCGCATGTCCTCGGCGACCCCCGAATCGGTCGCGCGAGTCGTCCTGAAGACGATGCGAAGGCGGCGCCCGCCGCTGCGCGTCCCTGCGACGTTCGACGCTCGTGTCTTCGCAGTTCTTCGTCGCTTGCTGCCGCGCAACTCGTACCACTGGCTCCTCTACCAGATGCTCCCGAACGTCCGCACGTGGGGTGACACCGAGCTCGATGACGAACGCGATGAGATCAAACGCCTAGGACCCTGAGCGCACGAACGACTCGGAGAGCGACCCGCCTATGCGGAGGCCTTCCGCGGCTCGACCATCATCTTTCCGAGTCGCTCGAAGGCTTCGACGACGTTGTACCCGGACTTCGCGCTGGTCTGGGCGACATACCAGTTGGCTTTGGCCGCCGCGTCGAGCTGTGCCTTCGTGAGCGCAAAGTCCCGAGTCATGTCGATCTTGTTGACGACCAGAAGAGAGGGTCGAGACCCGATGAACCCTCGCTCTTTGACCTGCGCCTCCAGCAGATGGTCGAGCGTGCGGGGATCCGTCGCATCGACGACGAACGCGAGGCCGGACGCACCCGAGATGAAGGACCGATTGTACTGCCCCCTGGCTTCCGGCGCGGCCGGGTCCCAGCGCGTCATCTGGACGAGATGACGTCGAGCTCACGC
>CAJIBU010000166.1_pt1 | contig 66318 bp, 56 predicted proteins | sample 9199451 | NCBI WGS metagenome assembly CAJIBU01 (sample SAMEA7708315, study PRJEB35096) | sediment metagenome | biome: marine neritic benthic zone biome [ENVO:01000025]; feature: sediment [ENVO:00002007]; material: shallow marine sediment [ENVO:03000034] sea grass bed [ENVO_01000059] ... | reverse complement strand
GTAATCGCGATGAAGCGCGCGTCGGCCTTGTTGCCGCTTTCCTGCGGGCGCGCGTACGGCACGAACTGTTCGGCGACCGAGCCGCGGTAGAGGCCAACGGGGAACAGCATGCGGTCGACGTATGTCGGCTCCGGGCCTGGGCCAAACCACTGCACCTGGTCGAACCTACCGATCAGCGCAGCCTTCATCCCGAAGCGCGGGAGCTCCGGCAGCCTTACGCCCCCCGGCGCGAAGTCTAAGACGACACCGACTTCGCCGGTGGCAAACACGCGATATTCGATCGTGAACGTCGCGTCGATCGCGGTCGACTGCACTTCGGCGGTGACGACCGTCTCCTGAGTGGACGGGCTTTCGACGCTCACCACGTTGGCCTCGAGGCCGTCGCCGAGGTCTCGCCACACGGCGGAGTTGTTGTTGAGCGAGTTGCCAAGGTCGTTGTCGGTCATGGCCCGCCAGAAGTCGGGGCGAAGCGGCTCCGCGAGCAGCTCCGTCGTTCCAGAAACGAAGGAGGCGAGCGCCCCCGTGGTAGCGTCGATCCGGACGGCGAACTGGTCGCCGACGACCTCGACCGACGTCGGGTCCTGCGCCACCGCGAGCGCCGGCGCGCCCGACGGATCGATCGGCGGCCCTTGCGTGGCGTTCGGCAGCGCGAAGTCAGCCCAAGCCACCTCGTGGCCCGCGTCGGCCCACAGCTGGTCTTCTCTCAACGCGAACGAGAGCCCAAGCCGCGGTTCAGCGCCTGCCGGCGTGACGAACGCCGTCAGCGGCACGTCGATCTCAGCGCTTGCGCCAGGCGCCAGGCTCGGGAGCACCAGGCCGCCCTCGTCGACCACCGTCCCGTCGATAGTCACGGCGTAGCGCCCTGCGAGACGCTCCGTCCAGTCGATGTGGTCGTAGCGGTTGGTGACGCGCACGCGCCCTGTGGAAAGGTCGACCGGCTCGATGCCGACCGGCTGCATGACCTTCTTGACGACCGGCATGGCGGGCCGAGGCGCCTGGTCGGAGGCAAGCAGGCCGTTCATGCAGAAGTTGTTGCCGAAGACGCGATTGAAGCCGCTCGCGTCCGGCACGCCTGGGCCCACGTCACCGCCGTACCCGAAAAACGTCTCACCCGGCTCGTCGGGCACCGGCAGGCGAATCCCCTGGTCGAGCCAATCCCAAATGAAGCCGCCCTGCGCCTGCTCGTAGGCGTAGAAGACGTCCCAGAACTCTTTCATGTTGCCGTTGCTCGTGCCCATGGCGTGCGCGTATTCGATGAGGATGATCGGCCGCTCTTTCGGGGTGCTCGCGTAGAACTCGACCTGGTCGGCGGCCCAGTACATCGGGCACTGCACGTCGCTGTGCGCGTCGACCGTGCCAGGGCCGCCGTAGTTGCTGCCCTCGTAGGTGACGACACGAGTCGGGTCGCGCTCGTGAAGCCAGTCGCTCATTTGATCGAACGCCTCGCCGTCGCCGGCCTCGTTGCCCATCGACCAGATGATGATCGACGGGTGGTTCTTGTCGCGCTCGACCATCCGCTCGAGGCGCTCTTGGTGAAGGGGCGCCCACTCAGGCAGCCGCCCGAGGTTGATGTTGAGCTCCTGCCAGAGGCCGTGCGATTCGATGTTGGCTTCGTCCACCATGTAGAGGCCGTACTCGTCGGCGAGCTCGTAGAAGCGCGGTACGAGCGGATAGTGGCCCGGGCGCACGGCGTTGAAGCCGTTTCGTTTGAGCAGAAGGATGTCGGCGATCATCTCCTCTTCGGAGACGGTGTGGCCGGTGTCGGGGTTGTGCTCGTGCCTGTTGACGCCGCGGATCACGATTGGGTTGCCGTTGACCTGGAGGACGCCGTTGCGAATGGCGACGTCGCGGAAGCCGACGCGCTGGGTGAAGGTCTCGACGCTCCCGAGCGAACCGACCTCGCTGGTGACGGTCAGCTCGAGCTCGTAGAGATTCGGCGTCTCGGCGGTCCAGAGGTCCGGGTTGCTAACGGCGCCGGTGAGCTCGACGCGAGCGTCGGCGCAAGGGTCCACGGTCACTGTCTCAGAGGCCGTGAACAGAGGGCTTTCAGGGTCGCCGACTCGAGCTTCGACGCTGACGGTCCCCGCTGCCCGAACGAGCTGTCGTAGATCGACGCTGACGGTGGCGTCGGCTTCGTCGAACGTCTCGTTCAGGTCGGCGCGGAATTCGATGTCGCGGACTTGCGTGGACGATGCGGACCAGAGGTAGACATCGCGAAAGATGCCGCTGAGGTTCCACATGTCCTGTTTTTCGAGCCAGGTGCCGTCGGACCAGCGGTAGACCTGCACGGCGAGCACGTTCTCGCCCTCCGTGAGGAACGGCGTGATGTCGAACTCAGCGCCGGCGCGGCTGCCTTGGCTGTAGCCGACGCGCTGCCCGTTGACCCACAGATAGAACGCCGAGTCGACGCCATCGAAGTGGAGAAACATGCTGCGGCCTGTCCACTCGTCCGGCACGACAAACGTGCGTCGGTACGATCCGACCCTGTTGTCCTCCGTCGGGATCGTGGGGAAGTCGAAGGCCGATTCGAGCGTGGGGTCGAACGGATAGTGGATGTTGAGGTAGATCGGCTCGCCGTAGCCGAGCATCTCGACGTTCGAGGGGACGTCGATGGTGTCCCAGGTCGAGTCGTCGAAGGCCGGCGCCTCGAAGCCATCGGGGCGCGAAGCGGGGGACTCGGCGGACTGGAAGCTCCACGAGCCGTTTAGAGAGAGTACCGGGGTCACGGGAATCATGGGGTCGCTTAGGAAGGGATCTCCCGTATTGATGTAGTTGACAGGGCCCGGCACGAACGTCGCCCTCGCCCGCTCCCGATTCACCGACGTCACCTCGATGTTGTTCCAAAGCGGCTCCGCCTCGTCGGGCCACTCGAGCTCGCCGGTGTTGCAGAGGTTGCCGGGAGTGCCACGAGCCGCCTGGTCCGAGCTCGTCTTGCAGCCTGCAAGGACGGTCAGCGCGAGCAAGAACGCAAACGGGTGCAAACGGGAAACGCTAAGTACGGGCATCGCCGCCACTTAGCCTATCGGTGGCACAGGGACAACCGTTGACGTGAACACGGGCGCAGACGCTGGCACTGACGCTGACGCTGGCACTGGCACTGACACTGACGCTGTCACTGACACGGCCGCTGTCACTGCCGCTGACACTGCCGCTGTCACTGCCGCTGACACTGGCCCTGCGCTCAAACGTCCCTGAGCCGGTACACCTTGATGTTCCGCGACGTCCTCTGCACGTAGGACTTCATCTGTGGAATCGTGTCGGCGATCTTCGGCCACAGGATCGCTTTTTCGGAATCGGTGAGGCGTGTCGCGATCACGTCCTTCTCGTTGGAGCCGAGCTGGATCTTCGCGTTCGGGTTTGCGTCGAGGTTGTACGACCACGCAGGGTGATTGGTGCCGCCGAAGTTGCTGGCTACCACCAGCACGTCGCCGTCATCCTCCGTGTACCCGAGCTGCACCGAGCGCAGCTTCCCGGACTTCCGCCCGGTCGTCGTCAACACGAGCTGCGGAATCACCTGCGGCCCCACCGACGTGAACTTCCCACCGCTGAGCTTGTAGAGCACCGGATCGAGCCGCGCGGAAAGCGTCTTCGCGATCCACCGCCCGACCGGCGTCACCGAAAACCAGTTGATGAAATCCTTGTACGCCACGGAGCGGAGATTAAAGGTGCCTGGCACCTTTTTCAATCGTTCGTGAAAAAGGGGACTGTCCCCTTTTACAGTCCGAGCCAGTCGCGGGCGTTTAGGGGGCGGGTGCCTTTGCGGACTTCGAAGAAGAGGATGGCGTCGGGGCCCATGTTGTCGAGGGTGCCGACTCGCGTGCTCATGCCGATCCAATCACCCACTTGGACGTCGCTCGAGCCGAGGCCGCCGTAGACCGTGTAGTAGCTGCTGCCGTGGTCGATGATCACCATCAGGCCGTAGGCGCCGTACTGGCGGGCGAACGCGACGCGGCCGTCCGCTGCAGCGCGAACGGGGCCCCCTGGCCGCCCGTAAAACTCGAGCCCGGGCGCGCCCTCACGCGAGCTCTCCCCGATGCGCATCGAGCCCTGCACCGGAAGCGCGAGCTGGCCTCGCATCTTCACGAAGCCGTCCCCGAGGTCGTCCATGTCCCCCGACACGCGAATCCGCCCGTAGGTGAGCTGCTCTTGAGGCGCCGCCTGCGGCGCCCCCTGAAGGGTCTCCTGGAAGAGCGACGCACTCCGACGGCTGTTCTCGAGCTCCTGCTTTTTGGCCTCGAGCGCGACCAGCGCCCCCTGCGCCTCGTCGAGTGCCTTCTTGAGCTCGTTCTTTTCAGAGCGAAGCGCCGCCCCGCGCTGCCCGAGGAAGTCCATCGTCTCGAGGTCGTCCTTCACCATGCGGGAGAGCCGTTGCACGCGCGCCAGGTGCCCCATCAGCGAGTCGAACCCGCCCGCCACCGGCAGCATGCCCGCGCGGCGGATGCGATAGAGGGCGCGCGCTCGTTCATGAAGACGCCCCTCGGCCTCCTCGCGCTCGGCGGCGAGCCCGGAGATCTCCGTGTCGATTTGAGCCTTCCGCGTCTGTGCATGCTCGACGCGCGCGAGGCTCTCCGCGATCTTCCCCTCGACCGCCGACACTTCGGTGAGCGCCTGAATCCCGAGGTCTTGTTCCGCGCTGACGCTGGCCGCGAGCAGCCCGGCGGCTGCAGCAAGAGTCCAAAATCGAAGGGAGCGACTCATGTCACACCGACAGATAGCGCCGCACAGACACCGCGCTTCCAATGGCCCCGATCAGCGCGCCGCCCGCAAGCAGCGCAGCGAGCGTCCATGCGCCGAGGAACACCACTCGGCTCCCCGTCAGCGCTGCGAGCGTCGAATCCACCGACTCGTGAAGCAGGAGATACCCCCCGAGCAGCGCGAGGATCGCCAGAAGCGCCGACGCGAAGCCCTGGAACATCCCCTCGAGCACGAACGGCCCTCGCACGAAACCGTTGGTAGCCCCGCAGAGCTTCATCACCTCGATCTCCTGTCGCCGCCGCGCGACCGCGAGCCGAATCGTGTTGCCAATCACCGCGATCACGCAGAACATCACCAGCAGCGCCAGCCCGCTCGCGAGCATCCTCGCCCCCCAAAGCAAATGGTCGAGCTTCTGGAACCAGCTCCCGTAGCTCTCGACGTCGCTCACGGCGCGAAACTGCCCGAGCCGCCCTGCGATCGATTCACTGCGCTCTCGCGTCACTCCGTGCACGAGGCTCACCTCGAGCGATGCGGGAAACACCTCCGACGGCAGCGACGTGAGGTCTGCCCCGACGTCCGCCTCCTCGAGAAACGCCTCTCGCGCCTGCCCGGGCGTCAGGTGCACTACCTCGTCGACCTCGGTCAGGCCCTCGAGCACCACGTGGAGCTGCGCGATGTCCTGCGCGTCCGCATCGTCCTTCAAGAACAGCGTGATGCGCCCGCTCTGCCCCCACCGCGTTGCTGCCGCATCGAGGTTGGTCACCCCGAGAAGCGTCGCGCCCAAGCAGATGAACGCGACGGCCAGGCTCGTGACCGCCACGATGTAGAGCCTCCGCTCCTCGCGAAGCCCCCGCCTCGCACGCGTGATCGCGTTCTTCAAGTCCATCGTTTCACCCCACCAACTCGTGAATGCCGCTGCCCGGCCAGTGCTTGAGGCCCTGCTGCGCCTCCATCACCCGGCCCTCGTCGATCGCGATCAGACGATGGTCGCGCTTCGAAATCAGCGCGTGGTCGTGCGTTGCGAAGAGCACCGTGGTCCCGGTCGCGTTGATCTCCTCGAACAGCGTCAGGATGTCGATCGCGAGGTGCGGGTCGAGGTTGCCGGTGGGCTCGTCCGCCAAGATGAGCGCCGGCTCTGGCACGATGGCGCGGGCCACCGCGACGCGCTGTTTCTCTCCCCCCGAGAGATTGCTCGTCAGATCCGGCCCTCTGCCCGCGAGCCCTACTCGCTCGAGCGCTTCGGCGACGCGCGAGCGAATCAGGCGCTGCGGCATCGATACGATCTCGAGCGCGACCGCGACGTTTTCGTAGACCGTCCAGTGGTCGATGATGCGGAAGTCTTGAAACACGATCCCGAGGTTTCGGCGAAGGAACGGTATCGACTTGTCGGTGAGCCGCGCGATGTCGCGGCCACAGAACAGCACCCGGCCCTCGTCGACCGTCAGCTCGCGATAGACCAGCTTGAGCAGCGTGCTCTTGCCGGCGCCGCTCGGCCCGGTGATGAACACGAACTCGCCGCGCTCGACCGAGAGGTCGACCCCCCGCAGCGTCGGCTGGTCAGGCCGAAAAAACTTGTAGACGTCCTCCAACACCAGGATCGGCTTCTGGAGCTGCGGCTGGCTCGCGCGAGCGCCTGCGCGGAAGAACGGAAAAGGGCGAACGACCTTGCTTCCCTGCATAGACCCCCGCTAACCCGTTCAGCGCGCATCGGGCAAGAAATCGGCCAAGATTCCAGACGTTGCCACGCAGCCGCGGGCGGCTAGAGTGCCCGCCCATGGGCGAGCGCGCGGTGCTGTACGAGCAGGCGGACCGAGTGGGTCTCATCACGCTCAATCGACCCGACCAGCGAAACGCGATGACGCCGGAGCTCCTGGACGCGTTTTCAGAGGCGATCGGCGAGGCGCGCCAGGACGGCGCCATGCGCTGCCTGGTGATTACGGGGAGCGGCCGCTGCTTCAGCGCGGGGGCCGACCTTCGCTCGTCGATGCAGCGGAGCGATCTGGGCGGGCCTTCCGAGGAGGCCTCGTTCGCGATGTACGAGCCGTTCTTGCAGGTGCTGGACGTCGAAGTGCCCGTCATCGCCGCAATGAACGGGCACACCGTGGGGGGCGGCTTCGGCCTCGCGCTGCTCGCCGACATTCGCGTCGCGAACGCCGACGCGAAATACGGAGTCAATTTCGCGCGCTTGGGGATCCATTCTGGACTCGGCATCAGCTACGTCCTCCCCCGGCTGGTCGGGGCGGCCAACGCGTCCGAGCTCTTGTTCACCGGCAGGCTGATACGCGGGAGCGAGGCGCTCCGCATGGGGCTGGTCACGCACGCCGAAGAGCCGGACGAGGTTCTCCCGACCGCCATGCAGCTCGCCCGGGCGATCGCCGGCTCGGCGCCAAAGGCCGTGCAGCAGATGAAGGCGTCGATCCGCCGAGGCCTCGAGTGGGACATTCGCGAAGCCGCGCGGCGAGAAGCTGCCCTTCAGGCGGCCAGCCTCGACACCGAGGACGCCAAGGAGGGCGTCGCGGCCATCCTCGAGAAACGAGAACCCGAGTTCACTGGCCGATAGCCACCAACACCAAAGACCCATGCTGACCACGCCGGAGCTTCCGATTCCCACCGACGCCATCCCGGCGCAACTCCAGCGGTTTGCCGATCCCAACGCCCCGTCGGCCGCCAAGATGATGGCGGCGCGCGGGATGGTGCCAGTCAAGGGCGGCGACCTCGTGATGCTGCTGGTTCAGCTCACCGTAGACGATGACGATACCGTGTCCGCTGCAGCCTCGAGCACGCTGCTCGAGCTTCCCGAAAACGTGCTCCTGCCCGCCTGCAAAGAAGAGCTTCATCCGGCGGTGTTTCACGATCTTGCACTTCGGTTCTCGAAGAGCGACGAGGTTCTTGCCCGGCTGGCATCCAATCACGCCGTGGCCGACGCGACCATTGCGATGATGTCCAAGAGCTGCCCCGAGCGCATCACGGAGATCATCTCGGTCAACCAGCAGCGGCTCCTCGGCGCCCCCGAGATCATCGAGGCGCTCTACAAGAACCGCAATACGCGCATGTCCACGGCGGACCGCCTCATCGAGCTTGCCGCCCGCCACGACGTCGAGGTCAAGGGCATCCCGATGTTCGAGGAGCTCAAGAAGGCGATCCAAGGGCAGCTGATGCCCGAGCCGAGCGAGGAGCCACTCCCGGGCGACGATGCCTTCAAGAACGCGCTCGAGGAGGACGACGACCAAGACGCCGTCGAGCGCGACAAGCTCGACGGCACCGAGGAAACCAAGGAGGAGTTCATGCCGCTCCAGTCCAAGATCCGAAGCATGAGCATCGGCGAGAAGATCCGGCTCGCCCTCCTCGGAAACGCGGCGGCTCGCTCGATCCTCGTCCGCGACCCAAACCGCATCGTCGCGATGTCCGCGATTTCGTCGCCCGCGATGAGCGAATCCGAAGCCAAGAACGCGGCGCAAAGCCGCGAGGTCTCCGAAGACGTGCTGCGATACATCGGAAAGAAGCGCGAGTGGCTCCGCAGCTACGAGATCAAGCGCTACCTCTGCAACAACCCGAAAACGCCGCTTGCGCTTTCCATGGGTTTTCTCGCCCACCTGAGGAGGAACGACCTCCGCGCACTGTCGCGGAGCCGGGGCATCCCCGGGCCCCTCAAACAGGCCGCCAAGCGCCGGTCGAAGAAGTTCGAGTGAGCTGAGCGATGAGCCTTTTCAAGAAACTGTTTTCGGCCGACCCCGAGGCGCTCGAATCGAAAGCCGACGCGCTGCTCGAGCGCGGTGAGTACGGGCCGGCCAAGCTCGCGTACGAGAAGGCGCTCGCCGCCGCGCCCGAATCGTCGCACCAGGCTTTGCTCGAGAAAGTCGACCAGTGCACCGACGGGATCGCGCGGCGGCGCATCGAGGAAGCCGAGGCGTATCTGGCGCAGGGCGCGATCGAGCTCGCCACGCAGGAGCTTCAAGGCGCGCTCGAGGTTGCCGTCGACGAAGCGCTCAAAGCCAAGGCGCAGGGTTTGCTCGACGGCCTCGAAGCCACCGAGGCACAGGCCCAGGCCGAGGCGCCGACGATGACGGACGAGGAACGCGTCGCACTCTTGATGGGCCAGTGGCAAGACGCGCAGGCCGAGGAGTACGACGAGTATGGCGATGCGCTCCTCGAGGCGCTGGTCGCAATGCACAAAGAGGACTTCGCCGAGGCCCGCCCCGCGCTCGAGGCGCTGCTCGCCGAGGCGGCCGAGCCCTGCTTCCTGTGGCTCGAGGTTGGACGCGTGCGGCTCCTGAGTGACGACGTCGAAGGCGGCAAAGAGGCGCTCCATCGTTTTCTCGCGACGCTCGACGGCAGCGACGGGGGCGAGGCCCGGCTCGCAGCCAACCTGACGCTCGCGCGCCTCGCCGACGACGCGGGTGACTTCGAGGAGGCAACGCGCTGCTTCGACGCCGCGGTGCACGCGCTCCCGAACGACTACCGGCCCTATCTCGCGATGGGGGCGTTCCTGCGGGACAAGGGCCACGGGAAGGAGGCCGTCGACGTGCTTCTCACCTCGCTCGAGCTGAGCCGCACCTCGGGCACGGACTGGCGGCTGCTCGAGGAGCTCGGCCTCGCGCACGAGCTCGCCGAAAACCCGGAGCAGGCCAAGAAGTTCCTCGAGCAAGTGATCGAATTCTTTCGCAATCACCAGATCGACGACTACCCGCCCTCCACGGCAACGACGCTCGCGCGCCTCTACGAAGCAGACGGCCGGCTCGAACGCGCGGCCGACCTATATCGCGCGCTGAGCAACGGCTCCGACCGTGCGCACCACGCGCTCTACCACTACGAGGCGGGGCGGCTATTGACGACGCTGGAGCTCGGCGACGAGGCGCACCGCATGCTGACCCGCGCCAAGGCGCTCGCAGAAGACGAGCCGGAGCTCGCCGAAAAGATCGACGCTCTCTTGCAGGATTGACCTCCTGGCGACCGATTTCATTTGATTTTCGCCCGCGCGTGGCGGGTTCGCGAACGGTGCTATACTTCGACCGCACGCGGCGTGGACCAGGACGCTCCTGGCCGCGACCAACGCACCCACAGCCATGGCCAAATCAGCAGCGACACCGGACTCGCGGCCGGTGACCGTGCCGCGCCTCCGTAAGATGAAGCGAGAGGGGCAGCGCATCACGATGGTGACGGCGTACGACGCGACCTTCGCGCGCCTCTTCGACGAAGCGGGCATCGACGTCCTCTTGGTCGGCGATTCCCTCGGGATGGTGGTCCAGGGGCAGGACTCGACGCTCCCCGTCACCGTCGACGAGGTGATCTACCACTGCCGCGCGGTGGCACGGGGCAACCGGCGGGCGCACCTCGTCGGCGACATGCCGTTCCTCAGCTGGCAGGTGAGTCAGGACGAAGCCCTTCGCAACGCCGGGCGGTTCCTGTCGGAGGGCGGCGCGCATGCCGTGAAGCTCGAGGGCGGGGTCGACGCGGCGCCGACGATCGAACGAATCGTGAAGGCCGGGATCCCCGTCATGGCGCACGTCGGGCTGACGCCGCAAAGCGTACACGCCATGGGCGGCTTTCGCGTCCAGGGCAAAACCGAGGCGCAGGCGGAACGCGTGCTCACCGATGCGAAGGCCGTGGCCGACGCCGGGGCGTACATCCTGGTGCTGGAGGGCATCCCCACCGACCTCGCGAAGCGCATCACGGAGGCGGTCGACATCCCGACGATCGGCATCGGCGCCGGCCCGCACTGCGACGGCCAGGTGCTGGTTTGCTACGACCTGCTCGGGCTCACGCCAGAGCTGCGGCCTCGGTTCGTGAAGCGGTACGCCGAGTTCTTCGAGGAAGGCGTCAAGGCCGCGCGCCGCTATCGCGACGAGGTGATCGCAGGCACGTTTCCGAGCGAAGAGCACACCTTCGGCAACGTGAAGAAGTCAGACGAGCAAACGGCAAACGCCGGCCTGAGCCTCGTCCGAGACGCCGGGTCCTCGTACGGCCCCAAGGGATGACCGCGGTCGTGCGCGAGCCTGCCGAGCTTCGGCAGGCCTGCGACGAAGCGCGTGCGCGCGGTGCTCGAGTCGGGCTCGTTCCGACGATGGGGGCCCTGCATGCGGGCCACTTCGCACTCGTGGAGCGGGCGGCCGAGCGGGCCGATTTCGTGGTGGTCACGATCTTCGTCAACCCGCTTCAGTTTGCGCCTGGTGAGGACCTCGAGCGCTACCCGAGCGCCCTCGAGCGCGACGTCGACGGCTGCCGCAAACGGGGGGTCGACCTCGTGTTCGCGCCCGAACGCTCTTCGATGTACGCACCCGGCTTTCAGACCGAGGTTTTGGTGGGCGCGCTCACCGAGCCTCTCGAAGGGTCCTTTCGGCCCGCCCACTTCGGCGGCGTCACCACGGTGGTCGCCAAGCTCTTCAACCTGGTTGGGCCGTGCGCTGCGCTCTTTGGGCGCAAGGACTACCAGCAGTACAAGGTGCTCTACCGCATGGCCCGCGACCTCGACATGCCGATCGAGCTCGTCGGGTGCCCCACCGTCCGAGAGCCAGACGGGCTCGCCCTCTCCTCTCGCAACCAGTATCTGTCCGCCGCCGAGTGGGAGCGCGCCCTCGGGATCGTCGAGGGGCTCCGCGCAGCCTACGACGCCTGGAGCGAAGGCGAACGTGCCCCGAGCGCGCTTCAAACCCTCGCCGCCGCCCCGATCGAGGCCGCGTTCGACCGAGTCGACTACGTCGCGGCCGTCGACCCGGAGACACTGGTCGAGCCAAGCGGCAGCGGGTCCCGCCTCCTGATCGCCGCCGCCGCCCACCTCGGCAACACACGCCTGATCGACAACGTCGTCCTCGGCGAAGACCCCCGACCATGAAAAGGGGACTGTCCCCTATATAATTAGCCGTGGAGGAGCCAGGCGGCTGCGACGGCGGCGAGCGAGCTGGCGCTCAGCGTCCAGAGCCAGCGGTAGCGCGAACGTGGTGCTCGGGGCGCGCGCCAGCCGGCAAGCGTGGGCTCGCCGTCGTCGAGCTCGGTCATCGACTCGGTCGACACGCGGTCTCGCGTGCACGGGATGTAGGCTCGGTCGGCGTCTTCCTGTGACGGAAGCTCGCGGAGGATCTCGGCAAGCGACCGCGACGGGGAGAGCCCCGGCTGGGTCGCAACGTAGGCCTCGAGCAGGTCGGCGGCCGCGCCCGCGCTCTCGAACCGCTCGTCGCGACACCGGGCCGTCGCCTTCGCCACCACTGCGTCGAGCGCTTTAGGAACGTCGGGCCTGCGCGACGAGGGTGCGGGGATCTCCGCTTCGCGCACCGCTTCGACGAGCTCCGGGAGCGGCCGCGACGCGTAGACGCGCTCGCCGACCAAAAGCTCCCACAGCACCAGCCCTGCCGAAAAGATGTCGCTTCGATGGTCGAGCGGCTCTGCCCACGCCTGCTCCGGCGACATGTAAAGGTACTTGCCCTTGATCACGCCTGGCACGGGCTCGCTCAGCCGACACCGCGCTTTCGCGATGCCGAAGTCCCCGAGCTTCACCTCGCCCTCGACGCTCAGCAGAATGTTCTGCGGCGAGACGTCCCGGTGCACGATCCCGCTCGGCGCGCCGCTCGAATCGCGATGGCGGTGCGCGTAGTCGAGCCCGCGCAGCACCTCGGCGCCGACATACGCGGCCACCTCGACCGGCAGGCTGCCGCCTCGTCGCCGAAGCAGCTCGAGAACCGAGCCCGCGTCATGACCTTCGACGTGCTCCATCACGATCGCATACGCATCGCCGACCTGCGTCAGGTCGAAGGTTTGGACGATGTTGCGGTGGCTCAAGCTCGCCGACAGCTTGGCCTCGTCGCGGAGCCTCGCCGCGGTCCTGTCGTCCGCGACGTGCAGCGGGTGAACCCGCTTGAGGGCCACCTGCTTTTCGAACCCCGCCGGGCCTCTCGCCAACGCCAAGTAGACCTCCGCCATGCCCCCCGCGGCGAGTCGGCGGAGCAGCGTGTACGGGCCAAATGTTCGTGGCAGGTCCCCGGTCTGCATGGCGCTCCGACGCAATCTATCCAATTCGATTCCATGACGTAAACGAATCGTTCGCGTATGCTGAGGACATGAGCCGACCACCGACGCCCAAGCTCAACGCCGACCATCTCGCCAACATCGGGCTCTTTGGAGGATTGAGCCGCGAGACACTGGAAACGCTCGCCTCCTCGCTGCCCGCGAGCCGCGTCGAAGCCGGCGAAATCGTCGTCGAAGAGGGAGACACCTCCACGCAGATGTTCGTCGTCGTCGCCGGCGAGCTCGAGGTCATCAAAAAAGGCGAATCGGGGGGCGACGTGCGGGTGGCGGTGCTCGGGCCGAGCGACTGGTTCGGGGAGATGTCGATCATCGACGTGCAGCCCCGCTCCGCGAGCGTTCGCGCGGTGGCGCCGACCCTGGTGCTGTCCATCACGGCCGAACACGTCGAAGAGCTCCTCTACCGCCGCGACGTCAAAGACTACGCGCTGTTCATCATGAACATCGCACGCGAGCTGAGCCGGCGCCTCCGGGTGGCCGACGGCATCCTCGCGCAGTTCTACGCGGCCCTCTCGCACCAGTACGGCCCGCCGCCGAAGCCCTGAGCCGCCGCCTAGAGGACGCGGGGGGGAGGCGTGGTCAGGCCGCGCAGCTCGTCCCGCTCTTTCAGCGCATCGAGAATGATCGTCGCGGTCTCCTCGATCGCGCAGTTGGTGACGTCGACCACCATCCACTCGGGGTGCTGACGAAAGATCTCGTGGGCGTACTCCAGCTCGGATTTGACGTGGTCGCGGAGGCCATAGTTGGCGTCGGTGGGCATGCCGAGCTGCTCGAGGCGGTGCTTTCGAATGTCCATGAGCTGGTCGACCGCGATGCTCAGCCCGATCACGCGGTAGCCCGGCAGCGAGTAGAGCTCCTCGGGCGGTTCGACGCCGAGCACGAGCGGGACGTTGGCGATCTTCAGGCCGCGACCTGCGAGGTAAGTCGAGAGCGGGGTCTTGCTGGTGCGGCTCACGCCGACGAGCACGAGGTCCGCCTTGTGAAGGTTTCGCGGCTCCTTGCCGTCGTCGCTCTTGACCGCGAATTCGATCGCTTCGACACGCCGAAAATACTCCGCCGAAAGCGGCATCTCGGCGGTTGGGATGTTCACGGGGTCGGCTTCGAGGTGAAATCCGATCTGGCGAATCAACGTGCCGATCACGTCGACGTGCCTCACGCCGAGCCGACTGGCCTGCTCGTTGAAGTGCGCCCGAAGCTCGGGCCGCACGAGCGTGAACACGACCATCGCTCCGTCGGCCGCAGCCTTTTCGAGGACCGCGGTGAGCGCCCGCTTGTCGCGAACGCGCCGCTCGAGCTTCAGCCTGACTCTGTGGTCCGGATACTGAAGGAGCGTTGCACGCGTCACGCGCTCGGCGGTTTCACCGGTCGAGTCGCTGACGACGTAGATGACCTTCGGATCCATGGGAACCGGAGCTCAGAGACGTCGGCCTAGCTTGCGCCCGTGCATGCGATTCACGCGCCGGCGATTCTTCGCCTTGCGCTTGGCGTTGCGGCGGGCGCTCTTGTTGCGCTTCTTCTGTCGCTCGCTGTGAACTATCGGCAGGTACATCGCGGGTTCCTCCAGGCGCTATCTAGGTGAACCACGCTCGACCCGCAACCCTCACGGGGTGCACTGCCCCTCGGCGCTGCACGTTTCCCCAGCACGGCACTCCGTATCGGCCAGGCAGAACGGCAGGCACACCGAGTCCAAAGTGAGCTCGTCCCCGTCGAGGTCGACACAAGCGCCGCCTGGGAGGCAATTCTCGGCGCCGGAGCACTTGGCGACGCACCAGGACAGGCCCTGGTCGTTGACGATGCACTCCGCGTCCGCGCCGCAGACGTCCTCTGGCATGCCAGGCACCGCGCAATCGAAGACGGTGCAGCCGAAGCCCGTCTGGCAGGTCCCCTGCTGGAACCCGAAGACGTCGCAGGCGAAATCCGGCGTGCCGCAGAGGCCTTGCCCGAAGGGCGAGTAGCACTCGCTCGCCTCGGCGCAGTCGGCGCCGACGTTGTTTGCGGTGACGTCGTTGAACTCGCCAAGCCTGCACGCGCCGACGGTGTCGTTGGCGCCCTGCCAAAAGCAGGTGTAGCCGTCGCGGCAGCCCTGCGTGTTGCCGACGTAGGTGCTGGTGTCGCCGAGGACGGCGCCCGCCCCGACCTCGCACTGCTGACCGCAGACCGGAATGCCGAAGCCAAGCGCCGCGCAGAGGCCATCACCGGCGCAGACGTCGAGGTCGCATCGGACTCGCGAGCAGTAGCCCTCCGGCCAACCGGAGAACGCTTCGGTGATGCAGAATCCCTGCGCCTCGCAGTCCCAGTCGTCGACACACGGGTCGCCGGCCTCGGCGCCCGGGGTGCCAGGGTTCTCACAGCGGAACGTCTCGCTGCTGCAGGTGCGGGGCGACTCGGTGTCGTAGACGAGAGGCTCCCCTTCGTCGGGCACGCCGTTTTCGTTGGTGTCCTCGCGGAAGACCCGGCAGTCCGCATCGTTGCTGCAGCCGAAGTTACAGGCCTCGAAGAGGAGGTTGCACTCGTAGCCGTCGCGGCACGTGCTGTTGGTGTCCGGCTCCGCGCGGCACGCGCGCAAACAAATGTCCGCATCGATGAACGCCGGCGTGCAGATGCCGCACTCTTGGGCACACGCCTGCGCGTCGTCGAGGGTGCAGACCCCGGGGGACGCCGTGAGCCCCTGCGTGCACATGTTACCGGCCCACGTGACGACATCGAAGCTGTCTCCGGGGCCCGGGAAATCGGTGATCGGGTCGCCCGTGCCGCCGATGGTGGTGACGATCTCGCCGACGCACAGCAGGTTGCCGTTGCATTCTTGGGTCTCGCCCCGGCACTGACCGCCGAGCTCTCCCCCGGCAGGCGGGACCTGGTCGCACCCGAGGCCGCCGCCGAGGCCTCCGTCATTGCCGACCATGCCGCCCGTTCCGCCTTCGCCGCCGTTGCCCCCCGCGTTGGGGTCCATCGCGTTCGGGCTGTCGGCACCGCAACCGATAGTGAAGGCTGCTGCAAGCAAGCTAAAGCAAAGAATCTGTTTCACGGGCAACCCCCTATCGACGGAAAGGCTCAGCGTGCCCGCTTCGGCACGAGCAGCCAGTAGTCCAAGTCTAGTACAACATCCTTGTGATACACCTCACGACCGTCCTTCGGCACCTTCAAAGGAAAGCCGGAGTCGGTCGGGCGGACGTCCTTTAACCCGACCAATCGCACACGAAGCGCACCGCAGTCGGCTCGGCTCGGCAGCTCGGCCTTGTCGAGGATTTCGCTGTAGGAGTAGATCGTATCGCCCGCAAACGTCGGGTTCGCGTGCGCTCCCCCGTTCCACGCGAGAATGCCGAGCACCTTTTCGAGACCGTTGAACGACAGCGAGCGCGCGATGCTGATCACGTGCCCGCCGTACATCAAACGGCGACCGAATCGCGTGTCTTTGGTCTGTATGGCGTCGAAGTGAACCTTCGCGGTGTTTTGGTAGAGGCGCGTGGCCGTCGCGTGCTCGGCCTCTTCGATCGTCATCCCGTCCACGTGATCGATCTTCTCGCCGACCTCGTAGTCTTCGAAGTAGGCAGACCCGCCGGCCGGCCAGGCCTCGTAGCCGCTGAGATCGAGACACGATGCGACGACGAGCTGGTCCGGCGTGACCTCTTTGGGCATGTCCGGCCGGTCCGCGGCGCCCGTCGGCGTTGCCGGGTCGCGCTTGTTGACCATCACCCACCGGCAAAACTCGAGCACGGTCTCGCCGCGCTGATTGGTTCCGACGGTCTTGACCCAAACTACCCCCGTCTTACCGCTGCTGTTTTCTTTCTTTCCAAGAACCCTCGAAACCGATCGCAGCGTGTCCCCGGGATAGACCGGGAGAAGAAACCGAAGGCCCGCGTACCCGAGGTTCGCCACCGCGTTGAGGGACACGTCGTTCACGGTCTTGCCGAAGACGATGTGAAAGACGAGCAAGTCGTTTATCGTCTCGCGTTCGTAGCCAAGCGAGCGCGCAAACTCCGAAGAGCAGTGCAGCGGATAGCGCGACCCCGTGAGCCCGATGTAGCTCGCGGCTTCGCCCTCGGTGATGGTGCGCGGCACGGCGTGCACGAGGTCGCTTCCAACCTCGAAATCCTCGAAGAAATTGCCTGGATTGGTCTTGGCCATGAACGGTTCCTCGTCGACGGAGCCGCGACTCTAGCCCGTAAAGTCCACGCTGTCGCGCCAAGCGCTTCGATGGTAAGAGGCTCCGGTGGACGCTGCGAAGGAGCGGGCCAACATGGTGGAGCACCAGCTTCGCCGGCGGGGCATCGACGACGAACGGGTGTTGGCAGCCATGGGCGAGGTGCCGCGCGAATCGTTCGTGCCCGAGCGCCACCGCCGGGACGCGTATGCCGACAGCGCCCTCCCCCTCTCGCACGGGCAAACGATTTCGCAACCGCTCATGGTTGCAATGTCCGCCGCGGCGCTCGAGCTCCAGGGTGGCGACACCGTGCTCGAGGTCGGCGCCGGCTCTGGATACCAGGCCGCGGTGCTATCGAAGCTTGCCGACGGGGTGGTCGCAATCGAGATCATTCCGGAGCTCGTGTCGGCGGCTCGCCGCACCCTCGACTCGCTCGGAATCGACAACGTCAGTGTGATCTGCGCCGACGGCCGCAACGGCTGGCCCGAATCTGCGCCGTACGATGGCATCGTGGTCGCCGCGGCCGCCGAAGACGTCCCGCAGCCGCTCGTCGACCAGCTCGCCGAAGGAGGTCGCCTGGTGATACCGGTTGGCGGCCGATGGGGGCAGTCGCTTCGGGTGTTCCGCAAGCAAGGGGGCGACTTGCATGCCGAGGACCTCTGTCGATGTGTCTTTGTCCCTTTGGTGTATGGCAGTTAGGCTCCGCCAGGCTAAGGAGCACAGCATGAGCATGATCGTCTTCCGTTACCTCCACTTCCTCGGGCTCACCTTCTGGGTCGGCACCGCGATGGCCGTCGCTGCAATTGCGGCGGCCCCCATGGCGGTCGAGAGCGGGGTCGCGCAGGCGCTTCGGAAAGTAACCCTGCGCGTCACCACACCCGCGATGCTCGTCGCCTTCGTCGGCGGCTTCGGCATGCTGCTCCCCAACTTTGCAGAGGTCTATGCCAAGCAGGGTTGGATGCACACCAAGCTCACGCTCCTGATCGTGCTCGCGGGCGTCACCGGCGTGCTCACCGGACGCCTGCGCCGCTGGGCCGACGGCCAGGACGTTTCTCAGGCAACGTTTCGACGCCTCGCATGGGCGATCGCAATCATCGCCGTGCTGGTCGTGACGTTTGCGGTCTTCCGGCCGTTCGGCAACTAGTGTGTCCAGGGGGCGCGTTCCGCGTACGCTATACTGAGGCGTGCAGGTTCGTGGCTACACCCACCCAGATTTCCGTTCGCTTCGCGACACGCTGAAGTGGTGCGTGCCGGTCCTCGGCCCCGGCGGCGCCGCGCTGGCCGTCTACCATCGCGGGGAGCTCGTAGCCGACCTCGCCTGTGGCACCCGCGACAGGGATGGCACGCCCTTCCAGCCGGAAACGCTCGCCATGAGCATGTCCACCGGCAAGGGCGTGATGGCCACGCTCCTTCATCAGATGGCCGACCGTGACGTGGTCGACCTGCGCGCACCCGTGGCCAAGTACTGGCCGAAGTTCGCGAACAACGGCAAAGGCGACATCACCCTCGGTCAAGCGGCGTCGCACCGCGCCGGCCTCTACTCGATCGGGCGTCTGATCAAGTCGTCAGCGGAGATGTTCGACTGGGACCACATGGTACGGGTCATCGAAGGCATGTCGCCGGTGCACGAGCCGGACACCGACTTCGGGTACCACGCATGGACCGGAGGCTGGATCATCGGCGAGGTGCTCCAGCGCGCGACCGGTCGACCCTTTCCGGAGCTGATTCAAACCCACCTCGCCAGGCCCCTCGAAGTGGACGGCCTCTACATCGGCCTACCGGAAAGCGAGCTCCCGCGCGTCGCGGAGTTCTTGATCCCCAAGCTCCCGCGCAAGATCCTGCGGGGCCGACCGAGAAGCGTTCGTGGGCGTGTCCGCCGCACGGCGAAGCGCTCCGCGCGGCTCCTCTCCACGGTCGAGGGCTTCGTCGACGCGATGATCCCTCCCGGGCTCGGCAGGGTGATCGGCGACCCGCGCTGGCTGACGTCGTGCATTCCGTCCGGCAACGGCGTGTTCAACGCTCGTTCGCTGGCGCGTCTCTACGGCGCGCTCAGCCTTGGCGGCGCGATCGATGGCGTGCGGCTCCTCTCTGCGTCGGCTCTCGCCGACGCCACCGAAGATCAAAACTCGAGATTCGGCCGCGTCATCCCGTTTCCGCTTCGCTTCAAGGTCGGGTACATGCGCCCCGTGTCGCTCGGTCTTCGCGTGCCGCTCGGAAACAGGCGTGTCGATGTCGGGCTTCCCAACCCGCACGCGTTCGGGCACTTCGGTTTCGGCGGTTCTGGCGCGTGGGCGGACCCGGAGCGCGAGCTCGGTGTGGCGATCGTCACCAACTGCTTTGGAGGTCGCATTCCCGGCGACCTCAGGCCCGTCGCGATTGCGACCGCGACCTCGCGATGCGCCGACCGGCGAGACGCGATCAGCGCCTGACCCGCCAAGGCTTCGCGCGTTCGAGCTGCGCGGCGAGCTGAAGCAGTGTCGCCTCGTCGCCGAACCGGCCGATGAGCTGCGAACCGACAGGGAGGTCGTTCTCGGTGCGATGAAGTGGCACCGACGCTGCGGGAACGCCGGTGAGGTTCGCGACCATCGTCCGATGCAGCACCTGCCGCGCGAAGGTCTGGAGCTGCTCCTCGATCACTCGGTCGCGGACGCCCGGGACGCGAAGAAGGGCCGAGCCAGCCGGCGACACGAGCGCCCGGGCGGCCCGAACCTCGGCGCTCGGAGGCGCCGCCCGATCGAGACGCACGGGCACGCGGCCCAAGGTCGGGGTCAGCAAAACGTCGTATCGCTCGAAGAAGCGGGCGAGGGAGAGGCCGACGCGACACCCGACGAGGCGCGCCGCCGCAACCTGCTCGGCCGGAAGCGCCCGCCCGACCGCGGCGAGGAGCGGCAGGACGTGCTCGAGCGACTTTCGGACGCGGGCTCGGCCGTGCTTCGCCTCGAGCTCGGATACCAGGGCTGCGCTGTGCGCCGCGGCCAGCATGACCGACGCCTGGAGCACCTCCGATTCGTCGTACGGCAGCGCCGTCTCCTCAACGACGTGCCCTAAGTCCTCCAAAAGACTCGCTGAAACGCGGACCGCATCCAAACACGGCCCCTCGATCGAAACGCCGAACACCTCCGTGGCTGTCGGCATACCGACACGCAATTGCCGCGGCTCGCGCTCGAGGGCAGCGAGGAACCCACCCCCATCCGGCACCGCGTACGGCGAGCCGGGCTCTGGCCCCGAGACCGCGTCGAGCATGGCCGCCGAATCTCGGACGCTTCGGCTCACGATGTGAGAGGTCGACTGCCCCTCGTACTCCCATCCGAAATCTGGCCCGATCGGGTTACGGCCACGGGTTGGCTTGAGGCCGAATATGCCGCAGGCCGAAGCCGGCATTCGAATCGAGCCGCCCTCGTCGGTGGCCGACGCCATCGGCACGATGCCGGCAGCCACCGCGGCCGCAGAGCCTCCGCTCGACCCGCCCGCGGAGCGCGTCGCGTCCCAGGGGTTGCGGGTTGGCCCCCAGGCCTCGGGCATCGTGAACACCGACAGCTTGTATTCGGGGGTGTTGGTTTTCCCAAACACGACCACGCCGGCGTCGAGGAAGCGCCGAACGATCTCGGCCGTGAACGTGGACCGCTCTCCCTGGTGAAGCCGGCTGCCGTTGCTCATCGGCGTGCCCCGGAGCGCGTGGTGCGCGTCTTTGAGGAGAAACGGCACGCCGGCAAACGGGCCCCGGAGCTCCTCTTGGGCCCTCGCGTGGGCGTAGTCGTAGAGGGGCGTGACGATCGCGTTGAGCTCCGGGTTCAGCCGCTCGGCGCGCATGATCGCCGCCTCGAGCACCTCCTTCGGAGACACCTGTCGACTTGCGACCAGCTCCGCGATGCCGAGCCCATCGTACCGCACGTACTCGTCGAACACGATGGCGGAGCATCTTCGCGGCCGAATCGGAAGTCAAGGCGCGCCCCGAGCTTTTACAACCGGCGGACGCTTTGTGCGGCTTCGCAGGACGGACTGCTAGACTTCGCCGCGTCATGAAGGTGCTCCACGTCTGCGCGGTGGCGTTCGGTCTCGAGACCCTCCTCCTGCCGCAGATCGACCACCTGCGCGGCCTCGGGCTCACGGTCCACGCGGCGTGCTCCCCGGACCCGAGCGTCGACGCGCTTCGGAAGCGCGGCTACACGATTCACGAGATCCCGATCGGCCGCACCATCGCACCGCGGTCCAATTCGAGGAGCGTGCTCGAGCTCGGCCGCTTGATGCGCGCGGAGAAATACGACCTCGTTCACACGCACGCGCCCGTGGCCTCCGTGCTCGGACGGGTGGCCGCCAAGCTCGCTGGCATGGAGCGAATCGTCTACACAGCGCACGGCTTCTACTTTCACGAGAACATGCCCGGCCCGCAGTACGCGCTCTATCACGGCATCGAAAAATCCGTTGCGCAGATCACCGACCGCATCCTCGTGCAGAGCCAAGAGGACTACGACACCGCCGTGACGACGGGGCTCGGCTCTGCCGAAAAGGTTCGCTACCTCGGAAACGGGATCGACCTCGGTCGCTTTGCGCCCGGAGCGTCGTCAGGCGCGAGCCGCGCGGCGCTCCGGGAGTCGCTGGGGATCCCGAGCGAGCACGGGCCGCTCCTCGGCATCACCGGACGCATCACCGAGGAAAAGGGCTTCGGCGAGCTGATCGAGGCGCTCTCGGTCGTCCGCGCGCGTTTCCCAAACGTGCACCTCGTGGTGATCGGCGGCCAGCTCTCCACCGAGCGCGATGCGTTTCAAGACCGCTTGGTCGAGCTCATCGTGGAGCGAGAACTCGAACGCCACGTGACCTTCACCGGGTTTCGAAGCGACGTTCCCGAGCTTCTCGACCTACTCGACCTCTTCGTCTTGCCGTCCTACCGCGAAGGCCTTCCGCGCTCCGTGCTCGAAGCGATGGCGATGGAGCTGCCAGTGGTTGCGACCGACATCCGCGGCTGCCGTGAAGCGGTCGTCGACGGCGTCACCGGGCTCCTCGTGCCGGCAAAGACGACCGAGCCCCTCGCCTCGGCCATCGGTCGCGTCCTCTCGGACGGCGAGCTCGCAAACCGTTTCGCGCGGGCCGGACGCGCCCGAGTCGTCGACACGTTCGACGAGCGCTTCGTGTTCGAGCGCCTTCAGCGGTGCTACGAAGAGCTCGGCGTGAGATTCTCATGAGGGCGTTGGTCACGGGGGCCACGGGGTTCATTGGCCGCCACCTGATCCCAGCGATGGAGGAGCGCGGCTGGGAAGTGACGCTCGCGCTGCGAAATCGATCACGACAGCGGGAGCATCTCGACGGAGCGCCGAACACCCGGTGGGTCGCCGTCGTCGGCGACATCGACAGGCAAACCGACTGGCGCCGGGCCCTCACCGACGTCGACGTCGTCGTTCACCTCGCCGCCCTCGCCCACCAGCTCGACCACGCGCCCGGCGAAGAAAGCTACATGGAGGTGAACGCGCGCGGCACCGAGCGTTTGGCGACGCAGGCTCGAGCCGCCGGGGTGCGGCGCTTCGTCCTGATGAGCTCGGTGGGCGCGGTCACCGATGCCAGCGACGAGCTCGTCACGCTCGACACCCCGTGCCGGCCCACGACGCCGTACGGCCGAAGCAAGCTCGCGGCGGAGCACGCCCTGCGCGACGTGGCGCGTGGCGGCGACATGGAGTGGACGATCCTCCGACCCACGCTGGTCTACGGTCCAAACAATCCAGGCAACATGGCTCGCCTGCTGTCGATTTCGCGACGCGGCTGGCCGCTCCCGCTCGGCGCAATTCGCAACCGCAGAAGCTTCGTGTTCGTCGAAAACCTCGTCGACGCCACCATCACGGCGCTGTCTCACCCCGGGGCGCGCGGCCGCGTGTTTTTCGTCGCTGACGGACAAGATCTGTCGACGCCCGAGCTCATCGAAAAGCTCGCGCGTTGCTCCGGCGCACGCGCCCGGCTGATCCCCGTGCCCCTCCAGGCGCTGCACGCGCTCGCCCGCGGCGCGCGCGCCCTCGGCATCCGTCTGCCCTTCGACGAGGATGCCATTCGGCGCCTAGGGTCGTCGCTCTTCGTCGACACCCAGCCGCTTCGCAGTCGCCTCGAGTGGGCGCCGAGCATCGGCGTCGATCAAGGCCTTCGGCGCACGGTGAGCTCACCATGAGTTGGGCGGCGCTGATGGTCCTTTCTCTCGCGCTGAGCTGGTTCGGCATCTGGCTCTTGGTGCGACGCTTCTCGGCACGGCTTCTCGACCACCCGAACCTCCGAAGCTCGCACACCACGCCCACGCCCCGTGGCGGCGGTATTGCATTCGTGTCGGCGTTCTTCGTCACCGCCGCACTGGCCGCCGCGTTGGGCGTGCTCGACCCGGAGGTCGTGTACCCGACCATCGGGGTCCTGCTCCCTCTTTTTTTCGTGGGCCTCGCCGACGACGTCCGAGGCGTCTCCGCGCGGCTTCGTTATGTCGTTCAGCTCGTGTCGGCGGGGCTCGCCGTTGCATGGTTCGGCACGTTCCCGGCGGTCGACGCTTTGGTCGGCAGCTTCGGCGCTCCGTGGCTCGGCGCCGCGTTGACCGCGCTCGGCATCACGGCGCTGATCAACTTCTACAATTTCATGGACGGGATCGACGGCATCGTCGGCGGGTGCACGCTGATTCAGCTCGTATTCTTCGCGTCGTTTCTGAGTCAGCCGGTCTGGTGGCTTCTCGCCGCGGCGCTGCTCGGTTTTCTCTTTTGGAATTGGCCGCCCGCGAAGGTCTTCATGGGCGACTCCGGCAGCACGGTCCTCGGCGGCGCAGTCGCGTTGGCGCTGCTCGAGGCGCCGAGCGCGAGCGCGATGTGGACGGCCGGGGCAGTCACTGCGCCGCTGGTCGGAGACGCGGTGTTCACGCTGCTTCGAAGGCTCGTGCGGCGCGAAAACGTCTTTCAGGCCCACAAGTCGCACGTGTACCAACGGCTCCACCAGTCCGGCTGGTCGCACCGCCGAGTCGCAAGCACGTACACGTTCGTCACGGCTGCCATCGCCGCCGTGATTCTTCTGTCGAGCTCGAGCTAGCGCACGGCAGCGCGGAGCACTGGGGCGTAGCCGTCGACCACGCAGGCGTCTTCGAGCAGACCGCGCTCGCCGAGCATCCGGTGAAAACGAGGGAGGTTGTAGTGCGGCACCGTCATCACCAGGTGATGCTCGAGGTGGTACTGCACGAGATTGGGCGCCACGAAGATGCGCTCGAGCCAACCCGCGCGCACCGTGCGCGTTTGGCCAAACGGCTCGCTCGGGTCGGGGACGAGCGCGTGCTCGGCGATCGATCGAATCCGCGTGACGAGCTTGCTGGTGGTCATCCATGCCCCGAACCACAGCAGGTAAAGCGCGGGGTGGCCGAGCGCCCAAAGGACTGCGAGCAGCAGCCCGTTGGTGACGAGCGTGCCGACCACCATCCGAATCGCAGGCCCCCTTGAGAGCCGAAGCGGAAGCGTGCCGGCATCGAACGGCTTGCCGCGAATCGCCTTCACGACGAGATATGTGGTGCCGACGAGCTGCTTCAGGCCGGTGATGCCCAACAGGTCGCGGAGCACCTTGCGCGCCATGCTGGCCTTGGACACCGGGAAACCCGTCGCGAGGTCGAGGTCCGGGTCCGCCTCGGTCCAAGTCTTGGCGTGGTGCTCGAGGTGATGAAGCCGATACATGTCGGCGCTGAGGTAAATCGGATACGCCGAGAGCCAGTTGCCCGCGAAATCGTTGAGCCTGCGGTTGCGAAACAGCGTGCGATGCGCCGCCTCGTGCATGGTGACCGCGAACCCGAGCTGGCGTGCCCCGATGATGAAGAGAGCCAACACGACCGCAGGGACGGTGGGCACGTAGGCGACCAGCGCCATCGACGCCGCGACGAGCCCGTAGTTGACGGTGAGGGTGAGCCACGCCCGATGGTCGCGGACGGCGCGCAGGGACTGAATTTCTTCCGTGGTGAACGAGTCCCGCCAAGATTTGCCCGTGACGCTCATCCCCTACCCTCTGTGGATGTACTGTTCGAGCTGCTCGATGGTCATGTCTTGCTCTGCGACGATGCTTTTGACGAGATCGCCGATCGAGAGAATGCCGATGAGGTCCTCGTCCTCGAGCACCAGAAGGTGGCGCGTACGCTTGCCGGTCATCACGGCCATGCAGCCACGGGTGGTGTCCTCGGGGCTGACGAACAAGACCTCGTCGGCCATCGCCTCCTTCACCGGAGTGGTCGGCGACGCTTTGCCCTTGAGGAAGACGTTTCGCGCGTAGTCGCGCTCGGTGATCAGGCCGACCACGCGCCCGTCGTCGATGACCACCAGCGCCCCGATGTCGAGATCGGACATTCGCTTGATCGCATCGTAGACCGGGGCGTCGGGCCGAATCGACTCGACGGCGTGGCCCTTTTGGTCCAGCAAGTGAGCGACGGTGGTCGGCATCGGAACGCAAGGATACCACGAACCGCCCGCCGAGTGAGCAGACGTGCCAGACCCGACCTTGGCAAACGGAAAGATGGAGTCGCGGCGCGCACGCCTAGCTCGCAACATCACGGCGTCCGTTCTCGTCGCCCTGATTTTTGCGGGGGCCGCTGCACGCATGCAGGACCTCGGCTATCCGCACGAGCTCGGTTGGGACGAGCATCACTTCGTCGAGAACGCCCGCAACATGCTTCACGGGAAGTCGGACTGGAACGACCATCCGCCGCTCGGGAAGCTGCTCATCGCAGGCGGCATGCTCATCGCGGGCGACAACTCGACCGGATGGCGTCTCGCGCCGCTTGCGCTCGGCCTCGTTCTCATCGTGGTCGCGTATCTCCTCGCCGCCAGCCTCTTTCGATCTCGATGGGCGGGGCTGCTCGCAGCGGCGTTCATCGCCGCCGATGGCTTCCCGCTCGCGTATTCGAAGGTTGCGCTTCTCGACGGCATGCTGGTGACCGCCATGATGACGGCCGCGCTCTTGATCTGGCGCGCACGCTCGTGGGCCGGTTTCGCCCTCGCGGGGCTCGCCGTGGGGCTGGCGATGTCGATCAAGTTCTCGGGCGCCGTGTTGCTCGTGCCGCTCGCCCTCGCAGGGCCCCTCCGCCTCGGCTTCAGCGTCAAGTCCGTGGGGCTCGCGGCCGTCGCGATCTCGATCGCCGCCGTGGCGTATGTCGCGGAGTTCGCCATCGGCCTGTCTCTCGCGGGGGACCCGAACGGTGTGTTCGACGTCGCGCGCGAGACGGGCGAGCTCCTTCGACATCATCTCGGGTTGACCGATTGGAAGCACCCGTTGACCTCCCGCTGGTACACCTGGTTCGTTCCACTCAACGCGATCGTCATGCACTACGTCCGCGAAGGAAACGTCGTCCGAGCGCTCTTTCCGCTCGGCCATCCCATCCTCTGGTGGGGCGTCAACCTCGCACTCGTTTGGACCGTCATCGACGCCGTCCGCAGGGCTCGCGGGCGAGCTTCCGAGGTAAGCCCAGATTCAGCCGCCCAGCATCGGGCGCTGTCCTACCTTTGGCTCCTCTGGCTGCTCCCTCTTCTTCCGTGGGTCGTGAGCGAACGCGACAGCTACTTCTACCACTACCTACCCTCGTACGCGTTCGGGCTCGTTCTGCTGTCGGGCTGGGTCTCGATGATTCGGAAACGGGAGGCCGTGCAGCTCGGAATCGTCCTCGTCATAGCGGCAGTGTTCGTTTTTTGCGTACCGATCTGGTCGAAAATCCCGTTCGACGCGGACTCGCTCCTGCACGCTCTCTATTTCCCGAGACGAGGCTAACCCGGCCGCTCGTGCTCTGCGATCACCTCTTGGACGAGGTCGAAGTACCGCCCGGTGATCGCGTCGGGGTCGTAGCGCTTCATGCGCTCGGCGCGCGCTGCCTGTCTGGCCTCTGGGCCGACGTCCGGCGCGGAAAGCTCCGCCTCGATGGCGCTCGCGAGACCCTCGGCATCACCGACTTCGACGAGCTTCGAGAACGGGTCGTCTTCGAGCGCCTCGCGCGGGCCGAACGGGCAGTCGGTGGAGACGATCGCCGCGCCCGCATCTAGCGCTTCGACCAGCGCCCCCGGGAAGCCTTCGTTCCGAGATGAGAGCACGAAGACCCGCGCGCGCTTCAGGTATGGCCGCGGGTGGTCGACGAAACCGAGGAGGTGCACACTGTCGGCGCACCCGAGGCGCTCTGCCTGTGCCTCTAGCGCCCCTCTCTCCGGGCCTTTGCCGAGAATGACGAGGTCGACGTCGCGCGTCTTTCGGATTTCCGAAAAGGCCGTCAGCAGCAGCGCGAAGTCTTTTTGAGGCGCGAGCCGCCCCACCCCGAGGATCACCGGCTTGTCGAAGAGCGCAGCGTGCTCGGGCGCGACCTCGTACGAGCCTTGTCGCGACTTCCTCGGGTTCGGGATCGCCACGACTTTTTCCGGCGGAACGTCGAGCAGCTCTCTCGCCTCGTCGGCCACGCCCTTTGAAACGCCGACCACGCGCGCCGCCCGCCGATAGAGGAGTCGCTCCGGCGCGAACCCAAAGGCTTTGCGAAACCACCACTGAGCGCTCGGGTCGCACTCGAGCGCAATGCGGAGGTTCACGATGACCGGCACGTCAGGGACGAGATACGCACCGATGCCTGAGTTGAAGTTCGCGGTGTGGATCATCGACATCGCGCAGCGCGGCCGCTCGCGCCGAAGGTATCGAGCCCACGCGGGGCCGGCGAGAAACTCCGTCACCGCGCCGAGGTCGACTTTTCGAACGCCGGGCACCGGCTCGCTCTCGAGCTCGCCGCGCGCACACGCCGCCACCAAATCCACCCGGAGCCCTGCGTCGGCGAGCGTGCGAGCGAGAAACAACGCAACGCGCTCGCCTCCTCCCCCCGCATAAGACGGAATGAAGATCGAAAGATCGGGGCGGGCGGAGTCCGATGCGGCGTCGCGGCTCATGCGAGGTCGGTTTCGGGCCGACGATGCGTCATGCAGGAAGGCGTCGCAACCCAGACGACTTGACCGCCCGGACGGCGTATTCAAGGCTTCGGCACTCTTCGTTCTCGGAGAAAGGGTCCTTTCGAGTGTGCGGGATTGCGGGGCTGCTGTCGTTCGACCGGCAAGCCCCTCCAGATGCTGAGGCGGTCCGGCGCATGTGCGGCGCGATGGTGTATCGCGGGCCCGACGACCACGGGCTGCGCACCGACGGCCCGTGCGTGCTCGGCCATCGGCGGCTCTCGATCATCGACCTGAGCCCCGAGGGCGCTCAGCCGATGACCAACCAGGACGACACCGTCGCCATCGTCGTCAACGGCGAAATCTACAACTTCGTCGAGCTTCGGGAGAGCCTCGAACGCAAAGGGTACCGCTTCAAGTCGGGATCGGACTCCGAGGTGGTGCTCTACCTCTACGAAGAGCACGGTGTCGATTTCGTCGACCACCTTCGGGGCATGTTCGCAATCGGGCTCTGGGATGGCCCTCGCGAACGGCTGGTGTTGGTTCGCGACCGCGTCGGCAAAAAGCCGCTCTTCTATCACGTGGGCCCCCGCGGGCTCGTGTTCGCATCCGAGCTCGGCGGGCTCACCGCCTCGGGCCATTTCGAAAAGCGTCCGGACCTCGACGCGATCGACGCGTTCCTGTGCCTTCAGTACGTCCCGTCGCCAATGACCGCATTCGAGGGGGTCAGGAAGCTCCCCGCAGGCCACCGCCTCGTATGCGAGCGCGGCGTGGTCCACGGGCCAGAGCCGTACTACGAGCTTCACTTCGACGCCCCGGCGCCACAGGGCTCGATCGACGATCTCACCGCGCGGCTCTCGGACCTCGTCGAGGAGGCGGTCCGCATTCGGATGGTGTCCGACGTGCCGCTTGGCGCGTTTCTCTCTGGCGGCCTCGATTCGTCTCTCATCGTCGCGATGATGGCACGCCATTCGTCGGCGCCCGTGAAGACCTTCTCGGTGGGCTTCACGAGCAAAGACCGGAACGAGCTTCCCTACGCGCGCATGGTCGCCGAGCTCTACGGCACCGACCACCACGAAATCGTCGTCCAGCCCGACATGACGTCGGTGGTGCCTCAGCTCGTGCGCCACTACGGCGAGCCGTTTGCCGACACGTCGGCGCTCCCCACGTGGTACCTCTGCGAATACACGCGCACAGGCGTGACCGTCTCGCTCAGCGGCGACGGGGGCGACGAAGCCTTCGCGGGCTATTGGCGTTACAAACACTGCCGCACGGCCCGCAACATCCGGCGGCTGCCCTGGCCGCTCCCCCAAGCTCTCGCGGGGCTGCTGACCAACCTCCCCACCCCTCAGGCTCAAGAGGTGCGCGACTACGGCGAACGCATCATGCAGCCCGAGTACCAGCGGTTCCTCGGGCTCACCGGGCCGATCCCACACAAAGACCGCATGGCGATCTACGGCCCGGCGATGCGCGAGCGTTTCGCCCGAGACCGAGTCGCTGACGAGTTCGAACGGCTCTTTGCGGAATCACGCGCCACCGACCCGGTGAACCGCCTGCTCGACGTCGACATCCGGACGTATCTGACCGACAACATCCTCACCAAAGTCGACATCGCCTCGATGGCGCACTCGCTCGAGGTGCGATGCCCGCTCCTCGACCAGGAGCTGATGGCCTACGCGGCATCGCTCCCCGGCTCGCTCAAGCTCCGCGGCCTCACGTCGAAGTATCTGCTTCGGCGGGTGGCGCAGCCCCTTCTGCCCCGCCCGATCCTCGCGCGCCGAAAGCAGGGCTTCGGGCTTCCGATCGACCGGTGGATGCGAGAGGACCTCGCGGAGCTTTCCCGCGACGTGCTTCTCGACGAGCGCGCCAGGGAGCGCGGCCTGCTCGACCCGGCGGCAGTGAGCCGCATGCTCGACCGTCACCAGCGCGGCGAGCCGAGGGGGTTTCAGATCTGGTCGATGATGATCCTCGAGCTCTGGTACCGCGAGTGCGTCGAAGGCTAGTGGCTCAGCCCTAGGGCCTCGCGGTACTTCGCATCGCCCGCGCCGTTGTGATTCCAGTAGGCGTCCATGATGGCGTGGGTGCGCACGGCAGTGGTGCGCTTCGGCCCAATCTTCTCCTCCCACGCCTGGATGACGTGCGGGAACGCGGCTTCGAAGTAGACCACGAGCTCGCGGCCGATGTGTGCGTAGCTGAGCCTCAGCGCTTCGACGGGGTGATCGACGAGCTCGGTCTGTACGTTGGACTCGACCGACACCGTGGCCGGATACGCCCGAAGCGCCTTGTGCCGCATGCGCACGTAGTCGAGCCCGGGAACCAGCTGCACCTCGCCCTGCGGGAGCTTCGACGGGTCGATTCGAATCTGCGCCCAGAGCTCGTCCTCGAGCGGAACGTTGGGCATGGTCATTTCCTGGTCGCCGTCGTCCTGGAAGTAGGAGTGCGAATGAACACGTAGCCCGTCGCTCCGTCGATTGATCTGCGTGTAGACCTGCCCGCACCATTCTTGAATCGTGCTGCTGAGCTTGAGCGCTGGGGCTCCGCGCGCCGGCGTAAACGAGGAGGTCATGATCGTGTAGGGGTACACGCCGGTGTAGAAGCGCCGATTGGCGTTGAGCTTCAGAACCGAAATCGCGTCGGGCGATTCACCCCGCTCCTGCTTCACCTGGAGCTTCGGCAAGAAGTCCTCCGTGACGAACACCAGCACCGCTTCGCCGTCGTGAAGGTCCCCGTAGCGAGCCTGCCGAAGCGCATATCGGGTGAGCTCGGCCTGGCCCTGATACCAGAAGCTCTCGAACTTCGGGTACTGCTTGGCGAAGTCCTCAGGGGTGGGAAGACCCGCTGCCGAGGCGACCTGGCCCGCGGCGGGCTCGGCGCGCTCGGTCTCGCCCTTACAGCCAGCTAGCGCTGCGAGACACGCGAGGAAGACGAGACCGCTGCCGCGTTTCATGCTCAAAACCTTGGCCCCGCAGACTCTCAGGTCAATGGGCTAGCGCCAGTCGGGCTGCCTCGTCGTCGCAAGCACCGCGTTCCACAGGTCGCTTCCGAGCTGCAGGCGCTTCTTCTTCGCGATGGCCGTCGCGATCGGGACGTGGACAATCTCCTGGTTCCAGTACCCCATGAGGGCGTCGGTTCGGCCAGACATCGCCGCATGCACGGCCCCGCGCGCCATTCGGTCGGTGAGGATGCGGTCCCAGGCGTTGGCCGGCACGCTGCGAATCGCATAGCTCGGGTCGATGTACTTGAGGTTGAGCTCGAGCTTGCGCTTGGCGAAGTGCTCCTTGATGCGGTCCCTCAAAAAGACGCCGATATCCTCGAAACGGATGTTGCCGGACGCGTCACGGCCGCGGTCGATGCCCTCGAACAAGTGCTGGCCCGCGCCCTCCGCGACCACGATCAGCGCATGGCCGCGTGTCAGCACGCGCCGCTCGAGCACCTCTAGAAAGCCTCCATCGCCTTCGAGCGGGAACGGCACCTCGGGCACCAGCACGAAGTTGGCTTCCTGGCTCGCGACGGCCGCACCCACGGCGATGAAGCCGGCCTCGCGGCCCATGAGCTTGACGAGCCCGACGCCGTTGGGCGCACCCACCGCTTCGACGTGTGCCCCGCGAAGCACCTCGCTTGCGACTTCGAGCGCAGTCAAAAAGCCAAAGCTCAGCTCGACGAACCGCACGTCGTTGTCGATGGTCTTCGGGATGCCGATGATCGATTTCTCGAGGCCGCGCTTCTGAATCTCGGCTGCGAGGGCGTGCGCTCCGCGCTGCGTGCCGTCGCCACCAATGCAGAACAAGATGTCGATCTCCTGCGATTCGAGGAAGTCGACCATCACCGAAGGCTCCTGCGCGCCGCGCGAGCTGCCGAGCACCGTGCCGCCGAGGTGGTGGATGTTGCGCACGAACCGCTCGTTCATGAAGCTTGGCGCGAGCCCAGAATCTGGATTCAAGCCGGAGTACCCGTTGCGGATGCCGAGCACCCGCCGCACGCCGTAGTTGTGTGTGAGCTCCAAAAACCCCGATCGGATGACGTTGTTGAGCCCGGGCGAGAGGCCGCCGCAGGTGACGAACGCCGCCGTGGTTTCCTTCGGGTCGAAAAACAGGTCGCCGCGCGGCCCGGCTTCCTCGAAGGTGAGGTTCAGCACCTTCCGCTCGCGTATGTCGAGGTGGCGGCGGACACGGACCCGAATCGACTCGTCCGCCAGCGTCCACCCCTTTTCCTGAAGCGGGGACTGGAACCGGCCCGGGCCCAGCATCGGTACGATGAGATCTTGCTGCGTGAGCATCGTTGCCTGATTGCCGGCGGCGCTACGGCTTCATTTCGTACGCATCGCGAAGCGCGTAGACCTCGTTCCAGACGCGATCGTAGCGCTCCTCGTCGACGACGGGCTTTTTGATCATCTCGAGGCAAGCCGCCATTTGCGTGTCGTTGCTCGAGGGCTTCGAATAGAGATTCAGCGCGTGCTTCGAGAAGTCGCGCACCATGAAGTCGAAAATCTGGTCGACGACGTCGTCCGAAACTTCGTAGATCTTCGCGTTCTCCAAGATGAGTTGCCCGTAGACCACGAGCGCGAAGATCTCGCCGCCCGCGAGCAGAAAATCGATGTCCTTACGCTGCCCCTCGTCGGGCGGCGCAGCAAAGAGCATCTTCTTGAAGGCTTCGATCTGCTGCTTGAAGACTTCGAGGTTCGGGGTGCTCCGGCTCGAGTACGCGATGTTGTAATCGTGGAACTGAATCTTGCCGAGGCCCTTGGTGGGGCCCTGGTCGAAGAGGAAGTCGTCGTTGGTGGCCTGGTCCTGCCGCGCGACCTCGGGGTAATCGGCGGGCGCGAAAAAGTAGTTCGCCATGAACTTCACGATGAGGGCGATGTTGACGTGCACCGTGCCCTCGAGCTTCGGCAGCGCGCGGATGTCGACCGCCGCCTGCTCGAAGTACATGTCTTTTTCGAAGCCCTTGGCCGCGATCACGTCCCACAGAAGGTTGATGACGTCCTCGCCCTGGGTGGTGACCTTCATCTTCACCATCGGGTTGTAGAGCAGGTATCGGCGGTCGTCCGGGGAGGCGACGCGCATGTAGTCTGAGGCGCGAAGCGCAAACAGCTTCATCGCGACCAGGCGCGCATAGGCGTCGGTGAACATCTGCTTCACGTGCGGGAAATCGGTGACGTGCATCCCGTAGAGGCGGCGATTCGCGGCGTGGTGAATCGCCTCGTAGAGCGCGTGCGTGCTCATGCCGATCGACGCCCAGCCGAGGTTGTATTTGCCGATGTTCACCGTGTTGAGCGCGCTGTTCCAAGCGTGCTCGCCGCGCGCGATGATGTCTTCCTCGGTGATCGGGTAGTCCTCGAGCGCGAACTGTGAGACGTAGTTTTGGCTGGCGCAGACGTTCTTGATGAGGTGATACCGATCGTGCTGAGAGTCGGCCGCGAAGAACACGTAGTCTTCGGTGCCGTCGACCTTGCCGAACGTCGAAACGATGGCCGCCTTGTTGCCGTTGCCGATGTAGTACTTGCCGCCGTTGGCCCGGTAGGTGCCGTCGCCTTGGGGGGTGAGCGTCATCTCGCTCGAATAGACATCGGCGCCATGCTCCTTTTCGGAGAGGCCAAACGCGAAAATCCCACCCTGCTCGAGAGCCTCGGACGCGCGCTTTTTCACGCCTTCGTTTTTGCTCATCCAAATCGGACCGAGGCCGAGCACGCTGACCTGCCACGTGTACCAGTACTGAAGCCCGTAGAACCCGAGGATCTCGGCGAACTCGCAAATGCGCCAGGTGTCCCATCGCCCATCGTCGGCGCCCTCTCCTTCGGGCGTGCACATGGTCGCGAAGATGCGCTCTTGTTTCACGAACTCGAGGAAGTCCGCGTACCAAACCTGGGCGTGATAGTCCTCTTTGATTCGGTTCTTGCCCTTGCGCTCGAAGAACTCGATGGTCTTGAGCATGATTTCGCGGGAGCGCTCGTCCTGGTAGGGGCGAACGTGCTTGTTGGGGTTGAGCAGCAGCATGGCCGGGCATCCTATCACGACTGAAGGTCCATGGAGAGTTGCATGGCCGGGCCGCACGATCGTCGGTTGTTTCGGCGGTGGGCGGCCGGTACGGTGACGCACAATTCAGGAGACATCATGCTCACGCTCTATGGAAACGCCTTCAGCCCGTTTGCTCGCAAAGTCGAGATCATTCTCGAGCACAAGGGCATCGAATACGAGCTCGTCGATGGGCTGACCCCCGAGAACAAGGCGCGGCTCTCGAAAGTGAACCGGCGCATCGAAGTTCCGGCCATCGAGCACGACGGCCTCATCGTGGTGAACTCCGCCGACATCGCTGCCTACCTCGAGCGCGTGTTCCCGGCGAAGCCGATCTACCCCGCGGACACGGCCACCTGGGTGAAGGCGCGCGCGTGGGAGCGGTGCGCCGACACCACGCTCGACCCGATTCTCGTCGACATCAGCTACTGGCTCTGGGCGATACGGCCCGACCAGTTGCCCGAGGGCCTCTTGGACCGCGCGCGCGCCGACCTCGACGTGATCTATGCTTCGCTCGACGCCGAGCTTCAGGACCGCGACTGGGTCTGCGGCGGGCTGTCGATCGCCGACATCGCGCTCTTTCCTCACTTGAGCGGCACGAAAACGCTTCAGGTGCCCTTCGACGAAGCGCGCTACCCCAATCTCGTCGCCTGGTATCGACGCTGCCGAAGGACGCCGATCTTCGCGCACGACCTCGAGCGCACGCGCGCCTTCATGTCGAACCCAGCGTCGTTCGAGGGCGTCGAGCGCAACAAGATCTTCTGGCGCGGCGACCGCATCGAGTGGATCTTGGCGAGCGGCTACCACGACTGGTTCATGAAGGAGATCCGCGAGGACCGCGTGCTCTGGCCCGACCTCGGCGTGCCTGCCTAGGTGTGCTCGCGTAGCGGCGTGGCTCAGTCGAACCAGCCGCGGCTTCGCAAAAACAGTGCGACCGCGCCGCCGATCGCGAGCATCAACGTAAGAGCTAGCGGGTAGCCGTACGGCACATTCAGCTCGGGCATGAGCGAGAAGTTCATCCCCCAAATGCCCGCGAGCAGCGTCAGCGGGAGAAAGATCGTCGAAATCACCGTGAGGACCCCGAGCCGGCGGTTGAGCTTGTCCTGCTTGAAGTTGGCGCTCCGGCTCCGAAGGTTGAGAAACCGACCGTCCATGCGGTCGACGAGCCGATCGGTTGCGGCGGCGGTGGAGGTGAGCAGGCTGATCGGTCCGCGGAGGTCCGAGAAGTCGAGCGCGCTGCTTTCGGCCTCAGAAAGCGCCGTGAACGTCTCGAGCTGCTCGGTTGCAACCGCTTCGACACGCAGCAGCTGCTGCTTGAGCTCGGCGAGCTCGAGGTCGTCGACGCTGCCGGGGTCCTCGTCCATGTGGGCGTCGAGCTCGAGAAGGCGGTCGCGCACCATTCTCGCCGCTCGGCCGGTTCGCCCTCCATGCCAGAGCAGCATCGCGCAGAGAATCGCGCTCGTGGAGCTCGGGCCCACCTCGGAGAAATCGATGCCGCGGTGCGTGGGATCGACATCCTGCTCGTCCGGCGGCTCCATCGCTTCGCGCTCGGTGGTGATCACGAGTCGATCCAAGCAGAGCGCGGTCACGTGCGTGCGCTCCGCGCACGCCTCGTCCCGAAACGAGACCCACTCTGCAAAAACCGCGTTGCCGATCGCGATGAGGCTCGAATGCTTTCCAGACCGCAGCACCCGCCGCGCCAGGAGGCCGGTCACGCCGAAATCCGCGAGCACCTCCCCAATCTCGTCGAACCCGACGCCCTTCATCTCGATGAAGAAGACTCCGTCGCGCGCGCGCCAACGCCGGCGCGCATCTTCGGGCGAAACCTCCGACAGGCGCCCACTGGCGCCCAGCTCGAACCACAATGCTTCCATCATTCGCCGGCGCCCAGCCGCTCCGATGTGTCTCTCACACGGCGGCGAGCGCGGTCAAGAGGCGTAGGCAAAACCGCGGCCTTCGAGGTACAGTTGCCCCTATGTCCTCTCTCGTAGAAGTCTCGGTCGACGGACCGGTCCGCACGCTCACCATCAACCGGCCCGACAAGCTCAACGCGCTGAGCGAAGAGGTGCTCGGCGCGCTTCGTGAGGCCGTGACGGCGATGAGCAACAGCCAAGAGATCCGCTCAGCCGTCATCACCGGCGCAGGCAAGGCGTTCGTCGCGGGCGCAGACATCGCTGCCATGCGCGACATGAGCGAATGGCAGGGCCGTGACTTCGGCGCGGCCGGGCATCGCGTGTTTCACCTGATCGAAAGGCTGCCGTTCCCGGTCATCGCGGCGGTCAACGGCTTTGCGCTCGGAGGGGGCTGCGAGCTCGCCCTCGCCTGCGACTTCATCTACGCGTCGACGAAGGCGAAATTCGGCCAGCCCGAGGTGGGGCTCGGCATCATCCCGGGCTTCGGCGGCACGCAGCGGCTGCCTCGACGCGTCGGTCCGGCGATGGCACGCGAGCTGATCTACACCGGCAAGATCATCGACGCGGACGAAGCCCTTCGCATCGGACTTGCCAACGCGCTCTTCTCGCCCGACGAGCTCGTGGACGCCGCACACGCCAGCGCCAAAGAGATCGCATCAAAGGGGCCGTTTGCCGTTTCGAGCGCAAAGCGCCTCATCGCGCAGGGCATGGAAAAGCCACTGGTCGAGGGGATCGCCGCGGAGAACGACGCGTTCTCATCGTGCTTCGGCACCGAGGATCAAGCCGAAGGGATGACCGCGTTCCTCGAAAAGCGCGCGCCGGACTTCAAGGGGCGGTAGGCGTCGTCGCTGCGCGCGAAAACGGCGCCGGCTTCCACATCCGCACGCCGAGCAGGAGCGGCACGAGCGCGTAAGGCCCGTAGAACGCCCAGAACACCGCGGGATTTCCGGGCGGCGGGCCAATCCAGTATTCCCACACGATGAATTCCACCATGCCGTGCAGCATCGCGCCGACGTAGACGAGGGCGAGCGGGCGGATCCAGTCCTTTGCCCTCACGAACGCGTACACCAGCACCAGGTAGAACGGGCCGAAGACCAGCCCCGAGATCCCGGTGTTGATGCGCGCGTACAGGTGGTCGGCGAGCAGGAAATAGTCCTCGGCGAGCTCGACGTACCACTGGTTGGCGCGTGCCCAGAAGGCGTCGGCCTCGAGGAGGCCGAGCGCGTGCCATGCGTCGGAGAAAAACGAAGAGAACGCAAAGAACGAAAACGCGGCCACGAAGAACCAGTCGCGCGGACGCTCCCGGAGCGGCGTGCTTTCGCTTGGTTCGCTCATGGTTGATCAGGCGCGCACCGCGACGCCGCGATAGAAACTCGACACCAGCGCGGGGCCCTTGCCTTTGAACTCGTCGAGCGACATCAGCTCAAAACCGCCTTTTTCGACGAGCCGGTCGATGGGCCGGTTGATGTGGCAGCCGTCGGTGAGCCGGGTCCAGAGCGGGTCGAGACGATCCTGCCAGCGCTCGACGCCGATGGAGCGTGCGCGGCCGTGCTCGATGAAGAGATACCGGCCCCCGGGCCTCAGCACCCGGCGCATCTCGGCGAGCGCTGCGTCGACGTCCGGGATGGAGCAGAGGGTCCAGGTGGTGACGATGCAGTCGAAGCGCGAGGCATCGAAGGGGAGCGTGGTGTCCGCGGAGAGCGCGACCCGCTCGACGGGGAAATCGGCGTGCGCGATGCGCTGGTCCACGCTCCCCACGCCCTGAGTAGCCATCGGATCGAGACCGCAGAGCGAGCGAACTTCGCCGGCCGCGTAGTGCTCGAGGTTGCGGCCCGTGCCGAAGCCGATTTCGAGCACCTCGCCGGACGCCTCGCACACCGTGTCGGGGCGCAGCGGGTCCAACGCCTTCATGGCGAGGTCTTGAAATCTCGGTTTCAGCCAGTTGCGAAAACCCACTGCTCGTCTCCGTTCGCCCGCGAGTGTAGCATCACGTTTGAGTGTCGTACTGCGGCTCGATTGGAGCCGGGATCGTCGCCTGGTCCTCGCCGAGCATCTGCCGCAGGTCGATTTCGATCGAGCGCGACATCGTGGTGATCGGGATGTCGATCGACTTGCCTTCGAACGGGTTTTCACTCGATCGCCCGATGCGCTCCATCGTATGAAAGACCCACATCACCATCATGCTGAAGGGCACCGACAGCCAGACGAAGTGGTCGCCTATCCACGGGTAGCTCGCGCTGAGCTCTTGGCCGAGTTTGTCGAATTCGAACATCACGCCCAGCGGCAAGAGCACGATGAAGATCCACAAGAAGGACCCGTTGAGCGTCGCGTACTGGCGCGGATACGGGAAGTTCTTGATGCGCTCGGACTTCCCTTGAAACGCGTAGAGGTCGGCTAGAACGCCCTCGAGCTGCATGTGGGTGAACGCGTCGATCAGGTCGCGGCTCCGGAGCTCTTTGAGGCTTTTCGACTGCAGCGCGAGGATTTGAGCGGGCTTGTTGGCGACCGCGTCAATGTGCGCGAGCTCGGCATCGGAGAGGTAGCCGTCGAGCTCCTCCTCGACGGTGAAGCGCTTTTCGCGAACTCCGATGCGGTCGGCCCACTCGCGGTTCGTTTGGTGGCGGAGGTGGGTCTCCCAAGGCCGCGGCTGCCGGAGGGCGTGGCGGAGCGCCGTGAGCCAAGCAACGTGACGAAAGATGAGCGTCTTGCGAAGCTCCCCGAGCTCGGCTTCGCTCACGGGCTCGTCAGAGCTCTCGTTGGTGATGAAGTCCCTGACCATCACCCCCCAGGCGCGTGAGCTGTTGACGATGCCGCCCCAAATCTTTCGCGCCTCCCAGAGGCGGTCGTAGCTCGCGTTGTTTTGGAAGCTGACGATGAACGCGACGGCCGTGCCGATGAGCGCAATCGGGAGCCAAGGCAGGTGAAGCCACTTGAGGCCCAGCACCTCATAGAGCGCGACGGGAACGACCGAGACCACGAAGAAGACCAACAGATCCCGCCGCGTCCACAGGAGCATGTCTCTGGCGGAATACCTGGGCCTCGTATACATCGCTGCGCGGTCGTAGCAGAGCACGCTTTGAGAATCGAGGCCCCGTGCTACCGTAGCGGCTTCCTGGAGGTGCTGCGTTGGAGCGTGAGATTCGAGTTGGCCTTTGCGGCTGCGGTGTGATCGGCGAAGGCGTCGTCACGGCGCTGCTCGAACACGGAGACGTGATCCGAGCTCGCGCCGGCGCTCCGATTCGGCTGGTCGCCGTCGCCGACAAAGACCCGGCTAGGCTGGAGGTCGTGCGCGCGCAGGACCCGAGCGTGGCGCTCCTCGACGACGCGTTTGAGATCCCGAAGCGAGACGACGTCGACGTCGTGGTGGAGCTGATCGGCGGCGTCGAGGTGGCCGATCGGCTCGTCAGGGCTGCCCTCGACGCCGAAAAGCACGTGGTCACCGCCAACAAGGCGCTGCTCGCCGAGCGCGGGGATGCACTGTTCGCGCTCGCCGAGGAACGGGGCCGTGATCTCTACTTCGAGGCGGCGGTCGCGGGCGCCATTCCGGTCATTCGCGTCATTCGCGAGTCGTTTGCGTCGGACCACCTGCGTTCGGTCCGCGGCATCATCAACGGGACGAGCAACTACATCCTGTCCAGCATGGCCAACGACGGCGCAGCTTTTACGGATGCCCTGAAGGCGGCCCAGGAAGCTGGGTTCGCCGAGGCCGACCCCACGCTCGACATCACCGGTGGCGATGCGGGCCACAAGCTGGCCATCATCGCGGGCCTCGCGTTTGGGGCGAAGGTCTTGCCGAAAGAGATCCCGACCGAAGGCATCGAGCAGGTCGACCCGCGCGACATCCAGTACGCCCAGAAGTTCGGCTATTCGATTCGTCCGCTCGCGGTGGCAGAGCGTCTCGACACGGGCGCGCTCGACCTCCGCGTGCACCCTGCCCTCGTGCCGGAGAGCGACCCGCTTGCTCACGTGGACGGCGCGCTCAACGCGGTTGCGATTCAAGGCGAGATGGTTGGCCCGAGCTTTCTTTCCGGGCTCGGAGCCGGCGCGCACCCCACCGCCACGAGCGTCGCAGGCGACATCGTCGACATCGCGAGGAACGCGCTCGCGGGCGCACCCGTGCGCGCGTGGCACCTGCCCTCCGAGGGGCAGCAGAGCATCCAGCCCATCGACGACCTGGTGTCGCGCTACTACCTCAGGTTTGCCGTGCGCGACGAGTCCGGCGTGCTGGCCACGCTGTCTGGCAAGCTCGGCGACTCGGGCATCTCGATCGAGCAGATGGTGCAGGACGTCGACGGCGACAGCGGCACCGCCACCATCGCCATGCTCACCCACGAAGCCCGCGAAAGCGACCTCCGCGCATCGCTCCGGGCCATCGACGACACCGACCTCACCACGGCCCCCACCCACTTGATTCGAATTGTGGAGTAGCGGGTGGATGGCGCTGTGCGGCTTGGCTGCCGCGGATGTGGTGGGGCCGGCTTGCAGGATCCGAAGCGTGGTCCGGTTTAGTTAACACCGCCCCGCCCACCCCCACCCGTAATCCTCCCTCGCGCGCCTTCGCTTCGCTCGGCTTGCCGGCGCGCTTGCGCCGGGCTTCGCCCTGCGGGCTCGCGGGGGTGGCTTCCGGGTCTTGCCGAGACTTCTTGGGGACGGCGCCGTGTGTTTTCTGCTGGCTTGAATGTGGTTGGCAGAAAAAGGGGTCAGGCACCTTTTCAGAGGGGTTAACCCGCCCTTGTAACCACCCATGTAAGTGGGTATCAAACTTCGATTGGCGATGATCGAGCCTGGACAGAGTTATCCGCTTGGGGCGACTCCACAGCCTGGTGGTGTGAACTTCAGTGTCTATTCGAAGCACTGTGAGGCGCTCGAGCTTTTGTTGTTTGATGGGCTCGATGCGGCGCGGCCGTCGCGGGTGATCGAGCTCGACCCGTCGCGCAATCATCGGACGTTTCACTACTGGCACGCGTTCGTGCCCGGGATCGGGGCCGGCCAGGTGTACGCGTACCGGGCGAAGGGGCCCTGGGAGCCCGGCAAGGGCCTACGGTACGACCCCGAGAAGGTGCTGCTCGACCCCTACGGCAAAGCGGTCGCCGTTCCGCACGGCTACGATCGAGAAGCCGCCCGCAGGCCAGGCGACACGTCGGCCACGGCGATGCGGAGCGTGGTGGCCGACCTTTCGACCTACGATTGGGAGGGCGACGCCCCGCCCGCGCATTCGTTCCTCAACACGGTCATCTACGAGATGCACGTGCGTGGGTTCACCCGGCATCCGAGCTCAGGAGTTCCGGGGCAAAGTCGAGGCACCTACGCCGGCCTGATCGAGAAGATCCCGTATCTCCAAGACCTCGGAATCACCGCCGTCGAGCTCCTGCCGGTCTTCCAATACGACCCGCAGGAAGCGCCGCCCGGCCTCGTCAACTACTGGGGCTACAACCCCATCTCGTTCTTCGCGCCGCACTTCGACTACGCGTCTTCCAGCGACCCGCTGGGGGTGCTCGACGAGTTTCGAGACATGGTCAAAGCGCTCCACCGCGCCGGGCTCGAGGTGATCCTCGACGTGGTCTACAACCACACGGCCGAAGGCGACGAAGACGGCGCGACCCTGTCGTTCAGGGGTCTCGACAACCGAAGCTACTATTCGTTCGAGGGCGCCGACCGCGCGAAGTACGCCAACTTCAGCGGCACCGGCAACACGCTCAACGCGAACCACGCCGTGGTTCGGCGCATGATTCTCGACAGCCTGCGCCACTGGGTCACCGAGATGCACGTCGACGGCTTTCGCTTCGACCTCGCGTCGATTCTCTCGCGCGACGTCCGAGGCAACCCCGTGCCCAACCCGCCGGTGCTCTGGGACATCGAAACCGACCCGGTGCTGAGCGGCACGAAGCTCATCGCGGAGGCGTGGGACGCGTCGGGTCTCTATCAGGTGGGGAGTTTCTTCGGGGACCACTGGAAAGAGTGGAACGGCCGCTTTCGAGACGACGTGCGCTCGTTCATGCGTGGGGAGCACGGCCACGTCGAGAAGCTCGCGGTGCGGTTTCTCGCGAGCCCGGACATCTATGCGCACAAAGGGCGCGAGGCGGAGCAGAGCATCAACTTCGTGACCTGCCACGACGGGTTCACGCTGAACGACTTGGTGTCGTACGACGAGAAGCACAACCTCGCGAACGACGAGCAGAACCGAGACGGCACCGACGACAACCGGAGCTGGAACTGCGGCGTCGAAGGGCCGACGGACGACCCCGAGATCGAGCAGCTTCGCAACCAGCAGATTCGGAACTTCCACACCACGAACCTGCTGTCGCTCGGCGTCCCGATGGTGCTGATGGGCGACGAGGCCCGGCGCACGCAGCTCGGTAACAACAACGCGTACTGCCACGACAGCGAGCTCTCGTGGTTCGATTGGTCCCTGCTCGAACAGAACGCGGGCCTCCACCGCTTCGTGAAAAAGCTCATCGGTTTTCGAAAGAGCGTCGCCCTCGAAACGCCCGAGATGAGCCTCGCCGACTTGCTCAAGGCGGTCCCGGTGCACTGGCACGGCATCAAGCTGAACGAGCCCGACGTCGCCCGCCACTCGCGGAGCTTGGCGTTCACGGTCGAGGGCTTTCTCTACTGGTGGCACTTCATGTTCAACGCCTACGTCGAGCCGCTGACGTTCGAGCTCCCTTCGCTCGACGGAGAGCCGACGCCCGGGTGGCTGCACGTCATCGACACCTACCGGCCGGCGCCCCACGACTTCGCCGAGCTGGCCGACGCCGAGCTCATCGCCGACGGGTCGCTCGTGGTGCAGCCGCACTCGATCGTCGTGCTGGTTTCGAAGCGCGGCGCGAGTTGACCGTGGAGCTGCCCCGACGCGCCGGAATCCTGCTCCACATCACGTCGCTCCCCGGAGGCCCGCACACCGGGGACCTCGGCCCGTCGGCCTACGCGTTCGTCGATTTCCTGAAGGCGGCGGGTCAGGCCTGGTGGCAAACGCTTCCACTCAACCCGATCGACGGGTTTGGGTCACCCTACTCGAGCGTGTCGGCGTTTGCCGGCGAGCCGCTGATGATCTCTCCAGAAGAGCTCGCCAAAGAGGGCCTGCTCCGTAAAGGAAGTCTTCGCGGGCTCCCCGCGCGTTCCAAGACCTGGAAGGCCGGCTTCGCGAGCTCGCGGCGCGTGCGGACGAAGCTTCTTCGACAGGCGTACGAGCGCTACCTGACCCAGCCGCCACCGGGCATGCGCCGAGCCCTCGCTTCGTATCGCCGGCGTGAGCGCGAATGGATCGACGACTACGCGCTGTTCCGGGCGCTTCAAGAAGAATTCGGGACCGCGGACTGGCCCACCTGGCCACGAAAGCTCGCCCGCCGCAACGCGGAGGCCCTCGAGGCTGCGCGAATCGCGCTCGCCGGCCGCATTCACTACTTCGTGTTCGAGCAGTTCCTCTTCGACCGGCAGTGGAGCGCGCTTCGCAAGCACTGCAGACGCAAAGGCGTCGGGATCATCGGCGACGTGCCGATGTTCGTGAGCCACCAGAGCGCCGACGTCTGGACCCACCCCGAAGCGTTCCTGCTCTACGACAACGGGCGCCCGCGATTCGTCGCCGGCGCGCCTCCGGACGCCTTCAACGCGAACGGCCAGCGGTGGGGCAACGCACTCTACGACTGGCCGGTGCACGACAAAACCGGCTTCACTTGGTGGAAGGCGCGCATCCGACGTCAGCTCTCGCTGTTCGACCTCGTACGCCTCGACCACTTCATCGGGTTTCGCCGCTACTGGCGCGTGCCCGCCCGCGCGCGCTCCGCGAAGAGCGGCCGCTGGATTCCTGCACCCGGAGGCGCCCTCCTCCACGCGCTCCAAAAGAACCACGGAGCGCTACCATTCCTGGCCGAGGACCTCGGCGCGGTGACCCAAGAGGTCTGGGACCTTCGAGACCAGTACCGGCTTCCCGGGATGACCGTGCTGCAGTTCGCGTTTGGCGACCACGACGGAAACCGCCTCCATCGGCCGCACACCTACTCGAAGGCCACGGTCGCGTTCACGGGGACGCACGACAGCAACACGATGCTCGGCTGGTACCGCGACCTCCGGCGGGCGGCGCGGTCACACGCATGGGCGAAAGCCGACCTCGCCCGCGCCCAAGCCTATCTCGGCGTTAAACGCGAAGACGAAATCGTCGACGCCTCGGTTCGCGCGATCTACGCCTCGCCCGCCGACACCGCGATCGTTCCGATGCAAGACGTGCTGCGCCTCGACGGGCGACACCGAATGAATCGTCCCGGCGTTGCGCGAGGCAACTGGGCGTGGCGCCTCAAAGACGGCGAGCTCGGCCGCCCGGTCGCCGCACGCCTTCGGCAACTCGCCGAGGTGACCGACCGCCTCGCGCCTGATTAAGCTCGAACCACCCGGCGCCGCTCTTCGGCGTACATCCGAAGCGCGAACTGGCCGGCGGGGTGTGCACGGCATTCGTCGACGAGCGCCATCGCCTCCGCATCGAGCGCATCGATCGCTGGGAGCGTCGCACCGTAGCCATCCTCTGCCGTCACGCAGAGCGACGGCGAGACCAGCGCCGCGAACGTGAGATCGGCCGCGGTGAAGCGATCGCCGCAGAGGTAGGGGCTTCGCTCAAGCCGCAATGCGGCCGCATCGAGCTCCTCGCGGAGACGCACCATCGCCTTGTCCCGACTCTGCTCGTTCAGATTCAGAAGGCTTCGAAGATTGGACCGCGCGAACGGCAACAGCGCGCGGAACGTCCGCGCCTCCATCCGCCCAACGTTGTCGTCCGCGAGCTGCTCCATCATCCCCGGATGCCGGAGCACGTGCCAGTACGCGAGGAGCCGCGTGTAAGGCCCAAGCTGGTCGCCATAGTGGTCGACGAGGGCACGAACCTCGTCGTTGGCAAAGAACGAGCGGTCGTCCCCGGCTGCAAACTCCGCGATGTCGGTCGAATCCGTGAGCGCCTGGCCGTCATCGAGAACCAGCACCGGGGTCGAGAACCGGGAGGAGGCCCGATCGGCGACGCCGCCGCGCCCGCGGGTCGCGATTGCCACTGAGAGTGAGCAAACGAAGGGCAGATGGGGCTCTTCGCGATACTCGACGCCGAATCGGTCGAGCGACCATCGGGCCTTCTCGTTGTAGTGCGAGAAAGCCAGCGTGATGAGTCGGGGCATGACGGAGACCGTGGGAGCGCGCGCCCAGTGCTGTCAAGGCTCCTTCGAGCAGGGCGGGACGGATTTTTCGGACCCTCCCCTCGCGCACCCGCGCGCATCGCCCTAGACCAGACGCATGGACAAGCTCACAGACGCGCAAATCGCGGACCACATGAAGGCCCTACCCGACTGGGAGCACGACGGGGACCGAATTCGCCGAACGTTCCGCTTCGAAGATTTCGTGCAGGCGTTTGGCTGGATGAGCAGCGCGGCGCTGGTCGCGGAACGCATGAACCACCACCCGGAGTGGCGGAACGTGTGGGCCACCGTCGAGGTCGAGCTGAGCACGCACGATGCCGGCGGCCTCACCGCGCTCGACATGAAGCTCGCGGCCGCCATGGACGCGCTCGCGAAGTAGAAAAAGGTGCGCCCCCGACCCGTTCGATGGGGGCCGGGGGCGCGGGCTGAGACGAGGGAGTCGCTCAGAACGGGCGGAATGCGATCGCCGTCGGTGCGTTGAGCTTCGGGAACGCCGGGACCGCGAGGCCCTGGGCCGGGCTCCCGTCCGGCTCGTGCACCGTGACGACGCTGCTCCCGTGGTTGACCACGTAGAGGCGGTTGTAGGTGGCGTCGAAGTGGAGACCGAGCGGCCTCGAGAGGTTCTCGATCGGGTTCGCGAGCTGAATGCTCCTGCCTTCGGGGTCGAACACCCGAACGGCATCTTCGCTCGCGTCGCTCACGTAGATGCGATCGAGCGCAGGGTCGTACGCGAGGCCTCTCGGCTCGACGAGCCCGCTGAAGCCGCCCTCGAGCTCGACCTCGCGGCCCTGGTAGTCGAACGCCAAGACGGTGGCGAGCTCGAACGACGAACAGTCGTCCTGACAGTTGTTCTCGACCACGATCGAGACGTAGATGAGATCCCGCGTCGCGTCGTAGGCCGACGCCATCGGGGTCACCCACACGGGTTGGTCGTAAAAGCGCGGGTCGGCGAGCTCGCTGTAGAACGTGATCCCCAGTGGATCCGAGTTGGTGTTGTACGCCCGGAGGACCTGGCCGGGGCCGAAGTCGCCGGTGAGGTAGACGCGCGCGTGATTCGGGTCGTAGGTGATCGACGAGGTCTCGTGCGGCACGTGCCAGTGGTTCATCACCTCGGGCTGGGCGCCGTTGCCTTCATAGACGTCGACCGTCGAGAGACCTGGGTCAGCCGACAAGAGGTAAAGACGGTCGTCGAGGCTGTCGTACGTGATGCCGCGAAGCGTGCCATTGCCGTTCATCTCCTCGCCGAGCTCGGCTTCCGTGCCGTCGGCGTAGTAGCCGGCCACGGTCCTCCGCCCCTGCTCCTGATTGGTCACGTAGAAGTTCGCGAACCCGTTGTCGTGGCACGTGGTGAGGTCGTATTCGCTGGTCTCGCCCACCTTGACGACGTTGCCGCGAAGGTCTTTGAGCGTGTACGCGATCGGCACCGACGACGTGACCACGGTGGTGCCTTCGAAGAAGGCCTCGGGGTTTCCGTCCTTGATCATCCGCGAGACGCCCTCTTCGCTCCCGCCGAGCGTCACCACCGTGATCTCGCTGTTTTCGAGAACGCCCTCGTGGCCTCCCGCAGCGCTCCCCGAGCCCCCACCCGCGAAGCTGCTGAAGCTCGCGGACAGCGCCGCCTTGAGGTCGCTCATCGACGCCGTCGAGGTCGCAGAGAACATCATGATCTGCCCGTAGGTCACGCTCGCGACGTAGACGGGCAGGTTGGTTTCGCTGAGGCGGCCGAGCTCGTCCTGCTCATTGAGCTCTTCGGCGCTCAAACCCTCGAAGAACGCGCTCGGCGTCGGGGGCTGGTCGACCGACACGGTGAACGTGCGAATCGTCGCGTTGGCGACGACGGTCTTTTTCTCGCGGCTGGTCTTGTAGTTGAGCGAGCCCTTCACGCGCGTTCCGAGATACCGAGCAGAGAAGCCGAGCTTCAGCGCCGACTGACCGAAGCTGTAGGCCTCCTTCTGGTTGAAGAAGACGCTCTGCGACGCCGGCGTGTCGTCGTGAACCGCCTGCGCGAGCAGCTCGCTGACGGCCTGGTTGACCGAGCTCTGGGTGGCCGGCACGTCGAACGCCGAGGCCTGGTCCGCATAGAGCCCCTGAATCGAGATGTTGAGCGGCGTGCGGTTCGGAAGCGGCACCAACAGCGGGCTGCCGCTCTCGTAGCTGTCGCCCTGGATGAGGGCGCCCGGCCAAAAGACCTGCGGGTCCGCGTTGAACATCACGACGTCTTCCGGGGCGTCGCCGATCTCGTAGGTGGTGGTGCTGCACACCGCGTCGTCCGTGTGCTCGAAGGTCGCGCCTTCGGTGGCACGGTCGAACGCCTCGGGCGGTTCGGGGTATGCGGGAAGCTCGTCCAAGTACGCGTCGGGGTTGGCGATGGGGGCGCCGGAGGGGGCGTCACCGCATGCCGCGGCGGTCACGAGTAGGAGGACACTGGAAACGCGGGCACCGAGGCCCGCAGCGGGGGTACTAGAAAACATCGAACGACTCCTTCAAACGCCCCTACGAGCCGGCGATGCGTTTGGATTAAGAAATCGTGCAGAAAGCTGAAATCAAGGACTTTTGAGGGGTCCCGCGCGCCAAACGAGCAGCCCGTGGATGAGGCCGACGGCCGCCGCGCCGTAGATGCACGCCAACGAGAGCGTCGAGTGGAAGGTGTAGTCCTCGTGGGAGTGGAGCGCCGTGTGAAGCACGGCGTGAATCACCAAAAACGCGTCGACGGCAAGCTGCGAGCGGCGGCGCACGACGGCAGACGTGCTGCCGGTCCACCAGAGCACGAGCGCGAATAGCGGCACGTGGAGCCAGACGAAGAGCGGGTACGCGTCCACGTCATCCATCCCGCTGAGCACCGGCAGCAGACGCCACTCGGCCTCCGCCACCGCATCGAGCTCGTGGCAGAGCAGAAACGAAAGCCCGAGGAAGAACAAGAGGTCGAGATACTTCTGCTGCATCGCCGTCGTCTCAGAGCTCACCCGTCCGTTTTGCGCGGGAGCGTGTAGTTCAGCACGATCGACCCGAGCACACCGGCCGCGACCGAGGCGATGAGGATCCCCACCTTGGACTGGTCGATGAGCGTCGGGTCGGTGAACGCGAGCTCGCTGATGAAGATCGACATCGTGAAGCCGATGCCGGCGAGACAGCCCGCGCCGACGAGCTGGCCCATCGTCATGCCCTCGGGCTCCACTTTGGAGATCTTGACCACGAGCCACCCTGCGAGGAGCACCCCGATCGGTTTGCCCACGACCAGGCCCACGATGACCCCGAGGCTGATCGCCGTCGGAAAACCCTCGAGCGTTTCTGGGCCGAGCACCACACCCGCGCTGAAGAGCGCAAACAGCGGGAGAATGACGTACGACTGCACGGAGTGAAGCGCCTGCTCGAGCTCGATGCCGGGCGGCGTGGCGTCTTCGATGGTGAGCGCGAGGTCGTTGAGCGCCTGACGGCGCCTCGCGTCATGAATGAACGCGTCGAGGGAATTGTCGACGCCCCGCATCTTGTTGGTGAGCTCGGTCGTGCGATCGATGAGCTGCTCCGGGCTGATCGACGGCCTGACCGGGACCACCATCGCGACCAGCACGCCGGCGATGGTCGCATGGACGCCAGAGCCGAGCACGAACGCCCAGACCAGCACGGCAAGCACGACGTAGACCGTCGTCGACCGCACGCCGAGCTTGCTGGCGACTCCCATCAGCGCAAGGGCCCCAGCGGCATAGAGCAGCATGTCGACGTGGAGCTCCGGCGTGTAGAAAAGCGCGATGACGACGACCGCCAAGAGGTCGTCCGCGATCGCCAGCGCGGTGAGAAACACCTTGAGCGAGATCGGAACCCGCGAGCCAAACAGCGACAGCACGCCGAGCGCAAACGCGATGTCGGTGGCCATCGGAATGCCCCAGCCTGAAGCGCCGTCGCCGCCGGCGTTGAAGAACGCGTAGATGCCCGCGGGCACGACCGCCCCGCCGATGGCCGCACACACGGGAAACAGCGCCTTGTCGAAGCTCGACAGCTCGCCGACGAGGAGCTCGCGCTTGATCTCGAGGCCGACGACCATGAAGAAGATCGCCATCAGGCCGTCTTTGATCCAGTGCGACAGCGATAGCTTGAGCTCCGAGTCGCCGAACTTGACGCCGATATACGTGTGGGAGAGCTCCTGATAAGACTCGCCCCACGCGGAGTTCGCCCACACCAGCGCCGTGACAGTCGCGGCGATCAGCAAGAGGCTGCTGAACGCCTGCGAATGCAGGAACCGCTGGAGCATGCTCTTTTCGGATAGCTGCTGTTCCACGGCGCGGAGGCTACCCGATCTGGCTGGGCGCTACGAGCTTTAGAGCTGCCCCCACTCGCACTCGCCCTCGCCAAAGATGTGCCCCTGGGTGCCGAGCTGCGCGCGAACGAAGTCCCACGCGTTGCGAATCGGAGAGATGGGGCCGCCGGTGAGCTCGTACACGCCTTCGGGAGGCGTCGGGAACAGGCTTCCCACGTCGGTGGCCGCCTCGAAGTCGGCTTGGGTCAGGACATCGTCCGAGTCGGTGTCCTCGACGTCCCACATCCACTGCGCAAGCCGCTGCACGTTGCCTTCTTCCTCGGGGAAACCATTGAAGAAGATGTGGTCGCCGTGGAACGTGATGGGGACATCCGAGCTGCTCGCAACGCTCACGCCGGGCTCCATGCCGTCGACCGCGCAGTCGCTGTACACCGTCGGCACGTCAGCCTGAATCAGGAAGTCCTTGGTGGCCCCGTCCGACACCTGCGTGATCGTTCCCTCGATGATGTAGCTCCAGCCGTTGGTGACCATCGCGTCGATGTCTGCCTGCTCGACGGCGTTGATGTTCTCCATGCTGGCGCTCGCGGCCGGCGTTTCGAAGCCAAAGCTCGTGTACTGACCGGTCGGGATGCCGTCGAAGGAGGTGAGCTCCGGCAGCACCGTGGTGATGGTGGTGAAATCGGCGACGCCGACGGTCGAGTCTCCTTGCGCGTTGCCGCCGCTGACCTGGCTCATCGCCACGTTTCCAACCGTGGCGATGTAGCGGCTGAAGGTCACGTCGAAGCCATCGAGAATGTCTTCATCGCCCGTGCCGGCACGAAGACCATCGGTGATGGTCTCTTCGGCCTCCAGCAGGACGGAGAGGTTGCCGTTGGTATCGCCCCCCGTGCTGCTGCTTCCGCATCCCGTGGATGCGACCGCAAAGGCCGCGAGCCACAAAAAATTGATCTCGATTCGCATGGTCGTCTCCCGTTTCGTTTTCGTTTTCGTTTTCGTCTGTCCGCTTCACAGTGTCTCCTCCGACACAGACCACGTGAAGACGGGAAGCTCGTTGGCGGTCATCTCGATGACCAGCGCGCTGTAGTCCGGATCCTCCGGCCCGAGCACGACGAGGCCCGACCCGTCGTCCAACGCCGCAAGCCGAGTGAAGTCGACCGCGCGCCACCAGGCGTTCGGGTCGAAGGTCACCGCCAGCGCGAGCGGGTCGGTGGTGATCTCTTGGACCGTGCGGGCTCCGTTGACCGCCGGGGTGCCCGGATTCACCACGAGCACGTCCACGTTGGCTTCGAAGTCGTACGCGCTCGGGCACGAGACGGCACCGGGGCAACACACGTCTGCGCCTCCGACGCACGTGGCGGTGCCCGTAAACTGCGCCGAGTGGCCCTTCGGCACGTAGCTCGTGCTCTCGAACCGAACCACGGCCGGCCCCTCAGGTACGCCGTCTAGCGCCTCGGGGAGCGGCTGAGTCAACAGCCACACGATGCCGTAGTCGAAAAACGCCGTGCGCACCGTGCCCGTTGTTCCAAAGAGAAAACCAATCGACTGCGCGGCCTCGCTCAGCCCGTCGAGCGTCACACCTTCGCGATACTCGAGGACGGCGACCTCGCAGCGGCTCGAGAGCGCGCTTGCCGTCGCGCAAAAGAAGATCGGGCCAAAGCCGAGTGTCGCCTGAGAAAGCGTGACCTCCCAGCCGTCGCTCGTGAACGTCTCCGCGGCGGTCCCGCGACCCTCGAACGGCACCTCGACGAACGCGCCCGAGGTCTGCCCGCAGCTCGCCACGAGCGACGCGAAGGCAATGGTCAACAGCGCACGCCTCATAACTGAATCCCTATCGTGAAGAAGTACGTGCGCGGTCGGCCGGCGCTGATGTGCCGGGCCGGAATGCGCGAGCCGACCTCGGCGGGGTCCCAGTCGGACACGAACTGGAACTCGTTGCCCGCGTACTGCTTGTCGAGGAGGTTGAAGACTTGAAAGCCGAGCTCGAGGAACCACCACGAGAGCCGGCCCGAGAGGTCGAGCAGCGAAAACGGCTGTGCGGACTGCGAGAACGGAAGTGGGCGCGAGCCGATGTACGTGTAGCCGAGCCCAATGTGCCCGTGCAGCGGGTACTTCCAGAGGTCCACCAGGTCGTCGCCCGCGCCGACGTCGAGCCGGATGACCCACGGGGGAACGAACGGCAGAAGGTCGCCCTGGTCGAACGCTGGGGTCGGGTTTTCGACCGTGGGCGGCGCCGGCCCTTCGAGCACGGCCCGCACGTAGGTCACGGAAAACGCGCCCGTGAGCCAGGGCAGCGGGTTGGTCGCCGCGTAGAACACGAAGCCCGTGCGGCTCGTCGGGCCGATGTTCTCGAGCCGGCCCTCGGCGGCTTCGAAGAACACGTCGTTGTTGAGCCAGGTGCGGTACCCCGTGAGCGTGAGCTTCAGCTGTTCTTCCGGGAAAAGGCGAAAGCGCACGCCGAAGTCGACCGAGCGCACCTTGGCGAACGGCGCGATCTCGCCGTCGACGAGCGTGCGTGCCTGCGGGGAGCGAAAGCCTTCGCCGTATGAAGCGATGATGTCGAACCACTCGGTGGGTTTGCCCGTGGCCGACACTCTCGGGCCCGCCACGATGCCGGCCGCCGTTCGGCGAAAGCCGGGGATGAACGTCTCGGGGCGACCGTCGGGGATGAAATTCCCGAGCTTGTCGTTGACGTCGAAGAAGAGAGCGTCGGCGCGAACGCCTCCCTTGAGATTGAAGAACTTGCTGAAGTCCCAGTCGAGGTCCACCCAAAGCCCGATGTCGGCTTGCACGATGTCCGCGTCGACCCGGCGGTCCCAGGTTTGGTTCGAGGGCGCCTGAATCAGATTCTGCTGCTGCGGATTGATGAAGTCGACGCGGGTCGACACGCCCATCTCCACCGTCCCTTTGGCGGCCTCGGCCGGTTCGAAGCGCGCCGTGCGGTGACGCGCGTTGCCTCCGACCACGAGGCGGCGGTCCCGCTGCTCGATGAGGTCTCCCCGCCCTACCCACTCGGGATTGATCTGCGAGCGCTCGAGGAACCCGGTGAAGTTCTGCTGAATGCGAAAATCGTGGAGCTGCAGATAGACGTCGAAGCTGGTGTTCTTTCGGTTCTCGCCCCGGTGCTCCCCGTGAAAACCGATGATGCCCCCGACGTTGAAGGCGTTTTGCGCGCGCGCCGTCGCAAACGGGTACACGTCGTAGAACCCGACCGTGCCGTCCACGATGTCGTCGGCGCGGAGAACCCCGGCGGAGTTGTAGCGCGCGCCCCAGAACGAGCCGTGAACGCGAAAGCGCCAATCCTTGCGGCCAAAGCCGGCTTGAAACATCGCCGAGCCGTTGATGCCGTCACGGTTCTGCCCGAAGCCGTCCGAGCGGCGAAACTGAAACGCACCAAAGGTGTCCGGGTCTTTGCCCTTCGGCGCGAAGATGCCGATCTGGCGAAACGTGCGGAAGTTCCCGATCTCGCTTCGCGCGTAGATCCCGCGCTGCTCGACGCCGAGGTCGAACTCCACGGTGCCGGCAACGGCAAAATCGCCCTGGGCGGGGTCGTAGACGCCCTCGATGACGCGAAGCTCGCGCACCACTTCGGGAATGATGAAGCCAAGATAAGTGTACCCTTGGCCGTGAATGTTCGACGGCTGGTTGAGCGGCATGTCGTTGAGCTTCAGCTCGATGTCCTGCCCGTGCTCCGCGTTGAATCCGCGCAGATAGAGGAACCCGCCGGAGGCATCGCCTTCCACGTTGGCGACATAGAGGCCCGGCGCGCGCGCCAGGAGGTCGTTGGCGGTCACCGCCGGAGCGGCCTCTAGGATCTTCCGGTCGATGGTGAAATCCGCCGCGCCGCGGTCCCGATCGCGGAGCGGCTCGCGGTCGACCTCCGCGATGGAGCCAAAGCCGGCGCGCTGCTTTTGCGGTTTGGGCTCGTCGGCAGTCGCAGGAGGCGCGACGGCCGCGGGCACGTTGGGGAGCGGCGCGGCGGGCGTCACGTGCGGCGCGTCCTGCGGCTCGTGCGACTCCCCTTCGTGCGGTGCGCCCGCTGCGGTGGGCTCGAAGTGCACCGCGACGCGAATCCGGCTCGACACCGGCGTCTCGCCGCGTGTTGCTGGCTCGAAGCGCCAGCTCTTCACCGCGCGCACCGCTTCCGCGTCGAAGTCCACCCCAGCGGAATGCTCGACGACCACATCGGCGATCTGCCCCTCGGCAGTGACGGTGATGCGAAGGATGACGGTCGGGTGAAGCCCCTGCCCTTCGCGGCCAGGGGGATAGGCGGGGGGCGGGGCGGCCAGCAGGTGGGGCGGGTGGAGGTCGGGTTCAGTGTCAGCGTCAGTGCCAGCGTCAGTGTCCGTGTCAGCGTCAGTGTCAGTGCCAGCGTCAGTGTCCGTGTCAGTGCCAGCGTCAGTGTCAGCGTCAGTGTCAGTGTCCGGGTCCACGTCCTGCGCATGCACCGCTCCCCCGGCCGACAGGATCGAAATCCCCAGCGCTAGGAGCACGCCGATTGTGGTTCTACGGTTTCCGTTCATTCACTGCTCTGCCCGCCGCGCGGTGCATGCGCGCGGCGTCGTTCGTCGGGGTCGGCGAACGGTTAGGCAGGCGGTGAATTCTTCGGAGCGACTCGAAAGCGACTCTCGCGCGGAAGGACTGCCGTCGCGGTGAACGGGCCGTCGAGCGTAGGCAGCAGCAGAGGCGACGGGACTTCGACGCTGGCGATCGCCACGGTGGCGTCGTGCCGATCGGCGAGCGGCGCACAGTGCTCGTGGGCGGGATCGGACGCATCGCCGCCCGCTCCTTCGAATCCGGCCACATCGGCCGCGGCGTGCGGGACCGCGGCGCGCTGGTGGTTCAGTGAATCGTGGCCGCGCGCGTCATGGACGAGCTCGCCGTGCTCGGCGCAGCGGGTGTGCTCGACGAGAAGCATGTGCCCGCCGCTCGTGCCCTGAAGAAGAAGCGCCGCGAGCGCAGACAACGCTGCAGCGCGCCGGAAAACGGCGAAAATGCGCAGAGCTGACGTCGGACAGACCATCCTCGAACGGCGATTATGACCGAATCCAGCTAGCCATCAACTCCTTGCACGCGACGACGGCGTTCGGTAGGCGTAGCGCATGAAACGAAGAGAAGTTCTACTCGTCGGCACCGCCGCAGCGGTCGCCCAGTCGCTGATCAGCACCGCGGGCTGCAAGACCAAGTCCGGCACCACGGCGGCGGCGGCTGTCTCCGGCACCGCGGGCTCGGCGGAGCTCGCGGCCACGCTCGGCCCGTGCATCCAGGCAGGCGAGGCGTGCATGAGCCACTGCCTCGAGCTTCTCGCCAAGGGCGACGCGTCGCTCGGCGCCTGCGCCAAGCGGGTGCGTGAAATGCTCGCCGTGTGCCGCGCTCTCCAGACGCTCGTCGTATCGGAATCGGGTCACGTCCAAGCGGCCGCCGCCCTTTGCGCCAGCGTCTGCGACGACTGCCGCGCGGAGTGCGAGAAGCACGCGCACCACCACGCGGAGTGCAAGGCCTGCATGGAGGCGTGCGCAAAGGTGATCCCGGCGGCCAAGGCGGTCGCGCGAGGGTGAGCTCCTCACTCGGGCCGTGACCTCGCGCTGAGGCTTGGCGTTTCAGCTTCGCATCGAATGGTGCGTTTGCTCACTACAACGCGACCGGTGGTTGGTCGGATCCGGACACGGTCGCCCGGAGGCGACGTTTGCTCTTCCGGCGCGTGAGGATGTTGGATATAAGGAACGACGCCCGACTGAACGATGGACCGCACCCCCTCGACGCTGCGCGGCCCGGCGGCGTCTGCGCGCCGTCCGGAAGCCGCCCGATTCAGACGCAGTGCTGTGGCGCTGCTAGCCACGCTGTGTTTCGCAGCTGCGTGTGCCGCCCCCGAAAGCGGCCCCGTCGGCAACACCGAGCTCAACGTGGTCGTCCCGAACGGCGCGCCGGGGCTGGGCGGTGGGTCGTCTGCGCCCGACCTGATCGACATCCAGTCGGTGGAGTACACGGTCAACTGCCTCGGCAACGGCGACACGTTCCTCGAGAACAACGCGAGCTTCCCGAGCGAGGTGCGGCTCGAGGGTAATCTCGAGGTCGTCGACGGCCGGACCAACCCGGGCGGCAACCCGCCCGACTTCGGTCCCGTCCTGCCAGGTGACGCGAGCGAGGTCTGGCAGGCCTTCATGGACCTCCCGCCGGGGCCCTGCACCGTGCAGCTTCGCGCGCGCGACGGCGACGGCGAGGTGATTTGCACGGCGACCGAAAGCTTTGCGATTACGGCGGACACCACGACGAAGGTCAATCTGATTCTGGTTTGCGACGTCAGCTTCCAGGCCCCGGTCGGCATGCTCGACGTCGACGCGACCTTCTCGTTCGTCGTCAGCAACTTCTGCCCCGATCTGTTCGTGCTCAACTGCCTGGACAGCGCCCCCCAAGAGCAGATCGTCGCGCCGCCCCCGATTCCGCCGGTGGCCGCCACCACCTGCGAGGTTCGCTTCCGCGATGGTGACAGCACCTGCGGCCAGAGCTGCGACCCCCAGAGCTGCGTGGTCACGCCGGAGGGCCTCGACTGCGCACCCGGCCCCGACCCCGGGGTGTCGACCACGGTCACTTGCGTCGACGACTTCGGGACCGGGCAAATCGACTGTGACTTCAACCCGTTGACCACCGAAACTGAGTGCACGTTTAACGGCGACACGCTCGGTGCCACCCCGGTCGGCGGCCCGCTCGTCCCGAACGCGCCCGGTGCGGGCGCCTTCGTCGCGGCCTGCACGCCGCCGGCGCTTGGCGGGCCCGCAGGCGCAATCCTCACCTGCACCGCAGTGACGACCGATGGCGACGAGGACTGCAACAAGGTCAAGGTCGTTTCGATCAACTGCCCGGCCATTCCCCCCTGCGGCCAGTACGCCGTCGAGGAAGGCTTTGCGGGAGGCGACGCAGCGTGCCAGGCCGCGGCCGGCACCGTGTGCCAGGTCTCGACCTGCAACGAGGGAACCTGCGATGGCGCCACCGCAGCCGCGTGCTGCGAGAACGTGGATGCGCCCGATGGCACGGACTGCTCGGCCGAATCGCCACCGCTGGCGGAGTGCCTCAACGGCGTCTGCTCGGGCGGATGCATTCCTGGAGACCCGGTCTGCGACGACGGCAACCCGTGCACCACCGGCATCGAATGCACGATCTTCGGCACCTGCGACCCGCAGCCGGTGCCCGACGGCACCGCATGCGACGACGGCCTCGGCCCCGATTCCGGGAGTTGTCAGGCGGGGGTCTGCGCGCCGATCTGCGACACCACGGTGTGCCCGCCGAGCGGCGTCCCTTGCTTCACCAACACCTGCGACCCGGCCGACGGGTCGTGCAGCATCGTCGCTGACGCCGACGGCGCGGCCTGCGATCCCCCCGGCGGCGCAGCGGGCTCGGGAACGTGCGTCGACAGCGTCTGCACGTCGCCAACCTTCGCCGAGTTCTGCTTCACCCCGCTCGCGCCCGACGAGCCGCTCTGCAACCCGACCTATGACGACACGCTCTGGCCCGGCTCGCACCGCGGCGCGTATGCGCAGGCGTCCAACGGCGGCCCGGGGGTGGAGCCTGCCAGCGTCGTCACGCCCGACCACTTCGACCTTCCTGGCGCCCCGATCATGATCTCGTTCACGGAGCCCTACCCCGACGGCGGCCGCGCGGCCTGGGCGAGCGTGCTCGGGCTCGACGGCGCCATCGTCAAAGTCGACGCCGACACGTTCCAGCTCGTCGACGACTACATCCCCGCCAACGAAGAGCCGAGCCCGCCGATCATTCCCCTCGGCCTCAGCGGCGCGTACGCGGCGATCGATTCCGATGGCAACTTCATCGCCGGGCGGAGCAACTTCATGTCGGTGTTCGGGGACAGCGTGCCCGGCGACCGCTTTTCGCCCATCGAGCTCCAGCGCCGCGTGTTCTTCCTGCCGAATCAGGCCATGTGCAACACCAGCGACCTGATCGCCGGCATGGCGCTCACCTACGACGACCACATCGCGTTTGCCACGGAGCTCGGCAACGTGTTCGTGATCCCTGTCGACGCCGAGCAGGGGGACGTGGTCGGTTCCATCCCGGTCATCTCGACCAACCCCAACTGCGCCACCGCCGACCCGTCCACGCTCGAAACCGTGTCGAACAACATCGCCATCGACGAAGACGGCGGGATCTACGTCGTCACCAGCGCCGCGCAGTATCGCTTCGACTGGGACGGCACGTCGCTCACGCAGGCGTGGCGAGTCGAATACGACAGCGACCCGAACGTGAGCCCGATCCGGCTCGGCCCCGGCTCTGGGCAAACGCCAAGCCTGATGGGCACGCGCGACAGCGACGACAAGTTCGTCGTCATCGCCGACGGCCAGCAGCTGATGAACCTCTTGCTGATCTGGCGCGACGAGATCCCGCCCGGCTGGGTGCCGATCGCACCTGGCAGAGACCCGCGCATCGCGTGCGAGGTGCCGATTCAGTTTGGAAACCCGGCGATCACGGAAGCGATTTCAGAGCAGTCGATCGCGATTCGCGGCTATTCGGCGATCGTCGTCAACGACGTCGTCGACAACCCAACCATCGTGCCCGGGAGCCCGATCGGCCAAAACCTCGCCTCCGCGCTCGAGGGCGGCATTCCCGCAAAGGCCCCCGTCGGCATGGAGCGCGTCGACTGGGATCCGGTCGCGCAAACCTGCGCCACGGTGTGGGCCAACAGCACGGTGAGCATTCCGAACGGCATCCCGAGCATCAGCGACCAGTCGAACCTCGTCTACGGCATCGGCCAGCGCGGCGGGCAGTTCGGGGTCGAAGGCCTCGATTTCGACACGGGCGCGTCCGTGCTGTGGGCCCCCGGCACGCTCGGCACCTGCGACCCCGCACTGATCGCGCCCGCGCGGATCATCCCCGCGGTGGATACGATCCTCGATACAGAGATCATCCCGGGAAGCGGCGTGACCGTGGCGGATCGCGCCTGCGAGAACTCGGTCTATGCCGCGACCATCGTCGGCCCCGACGCTGCAATTTGGACAGGCAGCTTCTTTGGCATGTCGAAGTACTCGCCCGACGCCGTGGCGCCAGCTTCAGCGAGCGTGCAGGCGCGCGCCGGCATCGACCAGGCGCTCGACCTGCTCGACCGGACGCTCGCGGCGCTGGGAACCGCGGCTGCACGGGACTTCGCCGGTCGAGCCTACGTGCAGACCACCGGGGCGATCCCGCCAGCTCAGCTCACGGGTCCGCCCGCGGCGGTTGCCGAAATGGTTAGCGCGGCCGCGTCGATCAGCGCGGCATTCACTCAAATCGAGGCGGCCCAAGACCCGACCGCCATCATCAATGCGGCCATCACGTCGCTGCAGAACGCCGACGCCCTGTTGAACTGAGCGGGTGACCGCGCGCACCATCCGACGGCGTGCCCACGCCAGGTCGATCTGGTATCGCGGGCTTGCGTTGATGAAGCAGACGGTTGCACATGGGCTCACGAAGCAAGGCCTGCTCGTCCTTTGCTTGATGTGGGCGGTCATCGGACTTCCGGTGAGGGCATCGGCCCACCCGCTCGCGCCTTCGGTGCTCACCTTCGAGCAGCGCGGCGACGGCGTCGTCGACATGCGCTGGCGCGCCCCCATCAAACGCCCGCTTGGCCAGTCCGTACGGCCGCGCGTGCCGGACGGCTGCACGCCGCTCGGGCCGGTCGAAGCCACGGTCGACGATCGACAAACCGCCGTCACCGAAACGCGCGAGCTCCGGTGCGAGCGGGCCGACATGGTGGGTTCGGTCGTGACCGTCGACGGCCTCGACGACTCGACCGTCAACGTCGTCGTGCGGGTCGTCCGGGCCGGCGGTGACGTACACCACGCAATCCTCGATTCCGGGACCCCCGCGCTCACGATCGCGCCCGTCGTCGAAGAGACCCAGTCGTTCGTGGAATACCTCATGCTCGGGGTTGAACACCTGCTCACAGGCTGGGACCACCTTCTTTTCGTGATCGGGCTGTTGATCCTGTTCGGCTGGAGACGCCGGCTGATCGCGGCGGTGACGGCGTTCACGCTCGGGCACAGCCTCACGCTTGCGCTTTCGGTGTTTCGGATAGTCCAGGTACCGCAGGCCGTGGTCGAAGCGCTGATCGCGCTCACGATCGTGGTGTTGGCGCTCGAAATTCAATCGGGGAAGCACGGACTGGTCTGGAAGCACCCGTGGGCGCTGCCAGGCGCGCTCGGCCTGCTGCACGGGCTCGGATTCGCATCGGTCTTTTTCGAGGCAGGCTTGCCGGCCGACGAAATCCCACTCGCCCTCCTCGGCTTCAACCTCGGGCTCGAGCTCGGACAGCTCGGCGTGATCGCCGTTGCGGCGGCGGCGTTTGTGGCCGTGCGGTCCGCGCTGCCAAAAGGCTGGCGCAGCAATCGCACCGTGCCGGCGTACGTGATCGGGTCACTGGCAGCGTTTTGGGTGATCGAGCGTACGCTCGCAGCATTGGGCTGGAGCGCGTAGGCGCGCGAAGGAGATCCACGCCCTACTCTTCGTCGCGAATGACCGCGCCGGTCCCCGCGAGCTGAACCAGAGTCCGCCCCTCGGTGATCGTCGCGGGATCGAACGCCTCACCCTTCTCCGCGGCCAAGTGCGCCGCGTACCTCCGCGTCTCCTCGAGGCTCAGCTCCCTGACGCTGACCACACCCTCGGCCACCGCGTACTTGCCCATGGTGGTCACCGGAAACTCCATGACCCCATCCCGCACCTTGAAGCGCAGCTCCTCGCCCGGCGCGTCCCCCGCCATCTCGAACCAGCATCCGCGCATGGGACAAACGTCGGTGACGGTCCCCTCGACCCGAACGAGCTTCCCCTCATAGCGCCGTGGATCGGCGAGGATGTCGGAGATGGAAACGCTCGCGCGTCGCTCCATGGCATCACCGTAGGCATCACCGTAGGCATCACCGACAATCGGAACATGCGCCTCCCCCCCCGTGGAGCTCTTCGAGCAACCAGAAACTGCGAGCAACCCAACCACGAACGCCGCTAGAAGCCGAGGCATGCGCCCTCAATCCTTCAGCAAGTGCTTTGGATGCCGCCCGTCCACGTAGCCCATCAGCGCGCTGTGGATGTTGTAGCCGAGCATTCGCTGGACGTCTTCGCTGCACTGACGGACCGTGGATTTCGGCATCGACAGGGAGAAGTTTTCGACGGTACGACACCACGGCTCGCAGTACTGCGCGGTGACGCAGAGGCGGCTGCTGTCGGAAACGTTGGCGCCGCCGCCATGCCAAAGCGTCCCAACGAAGAACACCATCGACCCCGCCGGCATCTGCACGGCTATCGCCCGATCGAAGTCGTCGGCGGTGGGTGTGCGATCGCCCCAGCGGTGGCTCCCCGGGATGACGCGCGTGCCGCCGTTCTCGGCGGTGAACTCGTCGAGCGCCCAAATCGTCGCCACGGAAACTGCTTTTCGCGGACGTGGTAGCGGATAGAGCGCGTCGTCATGGTGCAGCAACTGAGCCTCTTGCCCGGGCATGATGTTGATCGCGACGAGCTGCGACAGCAGGTAGTTGGGGAGCAGCAGCGAATCGAGCATGTCGAGCACGAGCGGGTGCTCGACCAGCGGATTGCAGCTCAGCGTGCGCGCCATGACGCCGTAGACACGCTGCGTTCGAAAGCCTTCGAAGCTGTTGCGCCCGACCGGCCCGAGCATGTCGAGGACCTCTCGACGGATGGTGCTCGCCTCATCGGGCGAGAGCAGCCCATCGACGATCACGAAACCGTCTTCTTCGAGCGCCGCGAGAATGCGTTGAAGCTTTTCGGTGCCAGTCCTCGGCCGAGAGCTTTCGGCTTGCGAGGTGGCCTTAGTCACCGCCTCTTCGAACTCGGCGAGCTCCTGAAACTTGGCCGGTTTGTCGGTTTCAGTCACTGATGTCCTCGTGGGGTCAAACTCGGGCCTATTGCACGCTGCATCGTCCGAACGAACCGAACCCCGGGTTGGTGAGGGACAAGAGCTCGCACGAGTCATCCGCGCAATCGTTGTTCGAAATGCATAAGGGAACGCAGATCTCTTCGCTGTCCGGATCACAGAACAAGCCCGGAAGGCAGTCGTCCCGACGCAGCGTCCCAGCCAGAATGATGTTGCAGGCTCCGCCGGCTCCCACTGTTTGGATCACGTCAGAGATGCACTCCGACGCAGTACAGCATTCGCTGCCGTCGAGCGCCGGCACCGACTCGATCACGAAGGTCTGCTCGTTCACGAAGAAGTTGATGGAGCATTCCAGGTTGCCGCTGCAGTTGTCGTCAAACGGATCGCATTCGCATTCGACGCTGCCCGGAGGCCGCTCGACGCAACCCGCATAGGGGCTGTCCGACCCTTGGCCTCCGGCGCCCCCCGAACCGCCAGAACCGCTAGAACCACCGCCTCCGTCGGGGCACGGCTGTTCGGTTCCGTCGACGACGAGGGTCCCCTCCAAGTCTCCCGTGAGGGCGGCACTCCCCACGGACAGCACCTCGTACGCGTAGGCGCCGAGCGCGTCCACCTCCACGTCTTCGATCCGAACACGACCTTCATCGTCGACTAGAGCGTCGGCGGTCAACGGCTCCCCAGGTCCTTCGATTCCTAACGCGAACGTTTCGCCCGCCAAGCTGACGGAGCTCGCCACGGCGAACGACCACGCGAGCGAGCTCACGCCGTCGCCGGGCGTCACCCCTGCACAGAGCTCCGTGATCTCGGCAGAAACCCCCATCGGACAGGGGTCCGGGTCGCAGGTCAGGTTCGCGAAGAAGAGCTGGGTGCAGTCCTGTTGGAAGGTCACCATGCACCCTTCGACTTCGCAGCAAGCGCCCACCAGGTTGTCGCAGGGGTTCGGCTCACAACTCGTCCGAGGCCCAATGAAGTCGCCATCCCCACAGTCGGCGAGGGAGCCGATGCTGCACTGGTTGTCGGCGTCGCAGCACGCGCCGTTGCACGTGTTGTCCATGCAAGTCGGGCCCATCATGCCCATGCTGGGAACATAGACGCCGCCGCAGTCCGGCGTGTCCACTTCGATGCAGCGCCCATCGTCCAAGCAGCACGCCCCCGGACGGTCGCAGGGGTTCTGGTCGCAGGTTGGGGTTCCGGTGAGCGGCGTGCCGCTTTGCCCCAGGCACGCGTCCGCGGTTCGCACGGAGCACGCGGTGCCGTTGCAGCATGCGGAGGGCACGGGAGGGGGCGACTCGCACGGGTCGGGACTGCACGGGGCACCAATGATGGGGCGGCCGTCACAGTCCTCGGGGCGCTCGACTTCGGTGCAGAAATTTTCCTCGTCGCAGCACGCTGCCATGGTCGGACACATGCTGCATTCGGTTCCTATGCCGATGAACCCGCCACCGCAGTCGCCCTGCGGCGTGAGCGAGCAGTCCCCGCCAATCTCGCAACAAGCGCCGACGGTCTGGCACGGGTTCGGAGTGCACAGGCCGTCCACGAACAATCCGCCGCATCGTGCTCGGCTCGTCAGGGTGCAGCCGTCTCCGTTGCAGCAAGCGCCAATCGGCTCCTCACCCGGTGCGCAGCCTGCCGCGAACAGGAGCAGTGCGAAAAACGACGGCCATCTCACCGCAGCGAGCTTACACGCTTAGATGACCGGAGAGAAGGCTTGCGCCACCATCATCGGTTCCTTCCCCTCGCGAGCAGGTGCGCGCGATGACGATTCGCAAACAACGAGGTAGACAACACCATGCAGCCCACAAGATTCAGCGTGCTCGACTGGGTCGTCGTTGGCGTGTACTTCGCCGTCATTTTCGGCGTTGCGCTGTGGGCGACGCGGCGAGAGGCGACGCGAGAGACCTCCGCCGGCTACTTCCTCGCGGGCCGCAACGTCGGCTGGTTCGTCATCGGGGCCTCGCTGTTCGCGTCCAACATCGGCTCGGAGCACCTGATCGGTCTCGCCGGAACGGGCGCCGCGTCGGGGCTCGCAGTCGGACAGTTCGAGATCCTCGCCTCCTTGATCCTCCTGGTGCTCGGCTGGGTCTTCGTGCCCTTCTATCTCCGGAGCGGTGTCTTCACGATGCCGGAGTTCCTCGAGCGCCGCTATTCCCCGGCCGCGCGCTGGTACCTCGCGGTGATTTCGATCGTCGGCTACGTGCTCACCAAGATCTCGGTGACCATCGCGGCCGGCGGCATCGTGTTCGAGGCCCTCATGGGCATCGACTTCTGGACCGGCGCGCTCATCGTCGTGGTCGCGACCGGCGCCTACACCGTGTTCGGGGGCCTCCGAGCGGTCCTTTACACCGATCTGATCCAGATGTTCATCCTCGTGGGCGGCTCGCTCATCGTGCTCGTCATCGGGCTCTCCGAGATTGGCGGCTGGCAGGCGATGGTGGCGACCGCCGACGAGGGCTTCCTGTCGCTTTGGAAACCGATGTCCGACCCTGACTTCCCTTGGACCGGCATCGTGTTTGGAGCTCCCATCCTCGGGGTTTGGTACTGGTGCACCGACCAATTCATCGTGCAGCGCGTTCTTTCCGCAGTGGACGAAGACAACGCCCGTCGGGGGACGATCTTTGGCGGCTTCCTCAAGGTCCTCCCCCTCTTCATCTTCGTGGTCCCTGGCGTTCTCGCGCACGCGCTGGTCAAATCGGGCAAGCTCGAGCTGGCCCAGGCGGACCACGCGCTCCCCGCGCTGGTCGCGACACTCCTTCCGGTCGGCTTGCGGGGCCTCGTGGTCGCCGGCCTTCTCGCCGCGTTGATGAGCTCGCTCTCATCGGTGTTCAACTCGTGCTCGACGCTGATCACGTGGGACGTGTACCGCAAGCTTCGCCCCGACGCGTCAGAGCGCAGGTTGGTCGTCGTCGGGCAAATCTCCACCGTGGTGCTCGTCGCGTTCGGCCTTGCGTGGATTCCGATGATGAAGCTGGTGTCGCCGCAGCTCTACAAGTACCTGCAGAGCGTCCAGGCCTACATCGCGCCGCCCATCGCTGCCGTGTTTCTGATCGGCCTCTTCTACCGACGCGTCAACTCGACCGGGGCAATCGCATCGCTGTTGACCGGGTTCGTGCTGGGCATCGGCCGCCTCGTCTGCGAGCTCGAGAAGGACTCACTCGGAGGTTGGCTGTTCGCCTACGCCGACATGAACTTCCTCCACTTCGCGGTGTTCCTGTTCGTCATCTGCACGGTCGTTTTGGTTGTCGCAAGCTTTGCCGCGCCCCCGCCGTCCAACGAAAAGCTTGCTTTTCTCGACCCCAAGCCGTCCGACGCCGCACCCGCATCGAAGTGGAAACGCCGCGACGCGATCCTGTCGTTCCTCCTCCTCGCGATCGTCGCCGCGCTTTGGATCTACTTCGCGTGACCTAGAGCTGGACTCGAACCGTTTGCACCGAATTGGCCGCAATCGTGACGAGCGCATGCTGATCGCCGATCTGCAGCGAATAGGCGACCGGGCTCTTGGTGGTGTTCAGCACCTGAACGCTCAGCAGGTTGTCGCCGTTCAGCGTAGCGGTCGCGTGTAGCGCGTCGTCTTCGAGGCCGTCGAGATACGCGTCGGTCTGCACGGCTCTGTCACCGGGGCGAATGGTTCGACTGAGCTGTGCCAGCACGTAGTAGACCGGGGTGTAGTGGACGTGGCCGGACTCGACGTCGATCATGATGGGCGCGCCGCAGAAGTTGCCGACGTGGTTGGGGCCACCGCGTTGGTCGAGCACGATGTTCCAGTCGATCCAACCCTCGAGCCAATGGTTGAGACTGACGATGATGTTCCTCGCGTACCGGTGCACCGGCACGTAGATCGGATGATCCTCCGGGTTGGGGGCCCAGCTTGCCGTGTACGCCCAATCGGTGGCGTTGGCGTTCCACCAGAAGTCGTCGTTGTCGAACCAGCCCGACTCTTTGAAGCGAACCGGATCCGCAACGCCTCCGGCTGCCTCCGTCCCAAGCGCGTCGATCGTCCCCTCGGTGTGGATGATCGAAAAGTCCGGGAACTTGGCGTGCACCCTGTCGAACACGTCGCCGTACACCTCGACGGTGCTGGAGTACCAGTGCACCGCAGCGCCGTGAACGAAGGGCGCCGTGTCCACGTCGCCAAAAATGGCGTCTGTCCATTCTTCGAGGCCATCCCTGTTCTGGTCGTAAATGAGGAGCTTCACGTCGCTGTGGCCGCCCGCCCGCAGCTCCGGCCCTAGGTGGTTCTTGATGAACGCGTTTTGAGACTGAGGCGTGAAATGCAGGCTCTCCCAGGAGCCGTTGTTGCCCCAGGGCTCGTTTACTGGGGTCAGTCCCCAGATGTCGACGCCCTCCGCGCGATAGGCGTCGAGATACTTCACGAGGTAGTTGGCGTAGGCTCGCTCGTACTCAGGCTTCAAGACTCCGCCGGTGCCCTGGTGTTTGGTTTCAGGCGTTGCAACCCGATACCAATCCTCGATGTCCTTCATCCACGCGGGCGCAGTCCAGGCCGACGCCACGATGTTCAGATTCTCGCCTCCCTGGGCGCTCTTGATCGCGAGTGCCTCTTTGATCATCGGCAACAGATCGAACGTCTCGTCCTTCACGCCCGGATACCTCGCGGCAGGGAACCCATCCCCATCCACGGCGATACTGAAGTGCTTCAGCGCTTCATCCCCCGCTACGTCGGCGTAGGAGAACTTGCCTTCGACCGAGAAGTCGGTCGCCCCGATCACGGTTCGCGCCAGAGTGAAGTTCGCCCCGCTCTCGCCGTAGATCTTCTCCATGACCGCGAGCCGCTGCTCCTCTTCGAGGTGCGCGAGCACGAAGGCCGACGACTCGGTGAACGACGACCCGATGCCGGCGATCGTTTGTTTGATCACTTCCGGCCGGACGACGAAACGAGCTCCACCGGCCGCGCCGTCGACGAAGGCCACGTTTCCGCTTCTTGAGATCCTGTCACCCGCCTCGCTGGTGAGAAGAATCTCGGTCGTCCGTGACAGGCGACGGGGGTCATCAGCAACGGGAGCCATCTCGACACGCTGGGTCTTGGGGGAACATGACGCAAGGACCGCATAGGACACGACGCTGGCGACGAGGGCTCGTGTCGATTTCTGCATGGGCGCTGCGAGGGGCATATCACACTGGCTAGCGTTGGGTCGCTTGGAGCCACGCGGACGGTGCGCTAGGGTCCGCGCGCCATGCGCACCCTGGTCCGGCCTGTCGTCCTGCTCCTCGCCACCGCCTCGCTAGGCGCGTGCGCCCCGGAGCTCAACCTGTCGCCTCCGCCGGACATCCAGGGCCAGATCGATGCCTTTGAGAACCCCAACGCCGAGGTACTGTCGGAGGTCATGGCCTCGGTCGGCGACCGCCTCGCCGAGCTCTACGACGG
>CAJIBU010000103.1_pt1 | contig 67546 bp, 49 predicted proteins | sample 9199451 | NCBI WGS metagenome assembly CAJIBU01 (sample SAMEA7708315, study PRJEB35096) | sediment metagenome | biome: marine neritic benthic zone biome [ENVO:01000025]; feature: sediment [ENVO:00002007]; material: shallow marine sediment [ENVO:03000034] sea grass bed [ENVO_01000059] ... | reverse complement strand
GGCCGATCGGGGGCTCCCACTTTTCGCCGCGCAGCGCTTTGACGCAGGCTTTGCCGAACTCGTAGCCCTTGGGGTCTTCGGAGATCACGCGGATGTTGGCGGGCATGCCGTTGGGGCGCACCTCGAGGCGCGTCGACACGCTGCCCTCGACGCCTTCCTGGCTGGCCTTCTTGGGGTAGAGTTTTTCGAGCTTTCGCTTCAAAGATGGCGGAATCGGCTGCTTTGACAGGTCGCCCACGTCCATCACCACGCCGATGCCCATGCCCCCGACGATCCCGCCGAGGACGCCGTCGCGGCTTCGTCCGGTCGCCACGGCGTCCGGCCTGCCGATCGGCCCCTCGCGGCTCTCGCCGGTTCCCGGGTCCATCTCCCAGGACGAGGGCTCGTCGCCTTCATTCGTCAGGACGATGTTGTCGAAGGCGATCGGAGTCTCGGGCGCCGCGGCGGGTGGCTCCTCGGGCGCTTTGGGGGGCGTCTTGGGAGCGCGGAAGGTCTTTGGCTTTGGGGGCGGTTTGACCGGCTCGGGCTCCGCCTCCTCAGGCTCGGGCGCTGCCTCCTCGACCACCGCGGGCTCTTCCGGCTCGGGGATCTCCTCGACGATCGAGACCATCACCGAGTCGAGCGGGTCCGGCCCCTCGCCGCTCCCTGTCGACGGCGGCATCAGCACGAGGAACGCCGCGTGCGTGAGAACCGCGAGCAGCACCCAGCTCACTTCGAGTGCCCAGGATGGAAGGTGCTCGAGTGGGCTCGACATCGGCTCGGCGGTGGCGAGACTCAGCGCCCGATCTCCTCGGGACGCACGTTGATCGCGAACTTGGTGATGCGCTCCTGCCGCAGGATGTCGATCACCTGGACGACTTTGGCGTGCTCGATCCGCCCGTCGGCGGCGATCACTGCGCGAATGTCCTCGTCGGTCTCGCGTGCGGCGCGAACGCGCGTGCGGAGCTCCTCGCTCGTCACCTTGATCGTATCGAGAAACACCTGGCCCTGCTGATCGATCGAGACCGCGAGGGATGCGGGGGTCTGTTCACCTGTGGCCGCCTTCGGAAGCTCCATCGGGATGGTTTTCGAAACGATCGCCGTCGCCGTGACCATGAGAATGATCAACAGCACGAGCACCACGTCCACCAGCGGCGTGACGTTGATGTCTGTGATCAGGCTGTCGTCGTCGCCCGAGCGCGCGCCACCGGCCATGGCTAACCAGACTCCTTGGCGTTTTCGCCGCCCTTGAGATACGCGAGCAGCTCGCGGCCGAGCGCGTCCGCCCATGTGAGGCGGTAGCGAATCAAACGCTGGAAGTAGTTGAAGAAGGCGACAGCTGGAAGGGCTACCAGAATCCCGATCGCGGTTGCGACGAGCGCTTCGCCGACCTCGGTCATCAGCCCACTGGTGACCTTGCCCGCGCTCTCGTCGAGGACGTGAAAGGCCTTGATGACGCCGATGACGGTGCCGAGCAGCCCAACGAACGGAGCGTTGTTGCCCACCGTGCCGAGGAAGCCGAGGTTGCGCTCCATTTGGGTGCGCGCGACGGAGGACTCCCCCTGAAGCCGCTCCTCCACGGCCTCCGGGCCATCGTCGATCGCCTCGATGCCCGAGTATAGGATGCGGGCCTGAAAGGAGCGGGACTGGGACAGGCGCTCCCGAGCGCCCGAGATGTCGTTCTTGGCGAGGTGGAGCCGCAGGTCCTCCTGGAGCTTTCGGACATCCTCACGGGAGATGAAGAAGTAGTAGATGCGCTCGAAGATGATCGCGACGCCGATGATCGAAAGAAATACGAGCAGCCACATGACCCACGTCGCGCCGAGCATCGCAAAAGCTGTGAGTCGTTCTTGAATGTCGAGCATACTTCTCCTCGGTTGGAAGCGCGCTTTTAGCCGGTCTTCGGGGGCGATGCATCCCGCTTCACGATCTCCCGCACCAATATGGTCGCGTAGGAGCCCGCGGGTAGGGTGAAATCCAAGGCGAGCGTGCGATCGCGCACATCGAGCCCCACTTTTTCCACGGGAACCCGCAGGAAACGTCGCGCTCCGGGCGCGATTCGCTTCCATCGGGCGAGGTGCGCCGGGGTCAGGCCGACGGCTTCGAGGAGCGCTTCCTCGTGGCCCCGCGGCTCGCCCGAGGGCCATCGCATCTTGGGGCCGAAGATGGGACCGGTGGGGCTGATCTCCCACTCGCGAGCGCGCCGGCTGGCTTCGTCGACGTCGTCGACGATGAACTCGCCGCCGGTAGCGTGCTTCTTCACCACGTCTCCTTCGAAAACCTGTCCGAGGGTCGAGGTTTGCATGCGGGCGGCGAGACAACGGTTGAAGAGCTCCGCCTGAAGCGCAGAGATATCGAGCTTTCGGTGAAAGCGGCTTCGCGGCGGGCGAGCGTCGCCGGTGACCCAGGCGAGGGCGCGCGAGGCGTTGTCGCCGTCGCGGCCGAAGCGCTGTTCGCCGTAGAAGTTCGGGAGCCCATGGGTCTCGATCGATTTCAACACCCGGCGGGCGTCCGGTATTCTCGCCGGGTCGACGTGGGTGAGGCGCAGGCGGAAGCGGTTGCCCTTCAGGTGGCCGGTGCGGAGCTTGTGCGGGTGCCGATGCGCCTCGAGAACGACGACGCCCTCGACCGAGGTTTGAAGCAGCGCCTCGGGGGTGGCTCCGAAGAGGCTGACCCACTGGCGCGAGACCGCGATGCGGTCCTTCAGGCCGGCCCAGCCTGCTTGGTCGGGATCGGCGCCCGCCGATTCGCAGAGAGCGCGCACGGCCGCCGGCGTCGTGAGGTTCCGCTTTTCGATCAGGGCGAAGACGTGATCCCCCGCGCCTTCGGGCGGGTAGGCGGGGATCTCCTCGACGATGAAATCGTCTGGCGTGGCGCGGAAGGTCGCGTCGATGGGCTCGATCGAGGGGGTGAGGTACGGAAGCATGGCGAGGGGACTGCTGCTGTAGACCATGCGGCGATCATTGGGTAGACACACCGCGATGGCCGATGCAGCGCGGATCTCGGACGCGGTCGAAGAAGCGCTCCGAAGCGGCTGCGAGGCCGGTGCGTTTCCGGGCGCGAGCGCATGCGTGGCCGCGTGGCGCGACGGGGCCTGGGATTACACCGACTTCGTCGCGGGGGTGCTCGACGAGGGTGGGCCGCCCGTGACCACGGACACGGTCTACGATTTGGCGTCGCTGACGAAGCCGTGGGTGGCGATGGCCGCCCTTCGTCTACATCACCGCGGAGCGCTCGACCTCGGGGCGCCGGTTCGAGACCTGGTGCCCGAGGCCGCCGACGCAGCGGTCGGCGTGCGGACATGGGAAGAAGTGCTGAGCCACCGGGCCGGGCTCGACGCCTGGGCGCCATTTTACGAGACGCTGCCGGAGCCGCCGGGGAGCGATGCGGCGAGGGCGTGGGTCCTCTCGATGCTGCTCCCGCGCTACTCGGAGAGCCAAGTCGGAACCGCGGTGTACAGCGACCTCGGCTACATCCTCGCGGGGGTAGCCATGGCGCGCGCGGCCGGGGCTTCGCTCGAGGACGTCGTTCGAGACGCGCTGGCGGCGCCGCTCGGCGTCGACGACGCCGTGTTCTACGCGGTTGCGCAGGCCGGAGACGAGTGGACGACGCGATGCGCGCCGACGGGCTGGTCGGCCTGGCGCGAACGAACGCTGGTCGCCGAGGTGCACGACGACAACTGCGCCGCGCTCGGAGGGGTCGCGGGGCACGCCGGGATGTTTGGAACGGCGCGCGCGGTGGCTGTCTTCGGTGCGGCCTGCGTCGGCGCCTTGCACGGCCGTCGCGGCGCCTCCGACGAAGCGATGATCCAGCACGCGACGACGGCGCGCCCAGGCGGCTCGCATCGCCTCGGCTGGGACGGAAAGGGCGCGGAAGAAAGCGCCGCGGGCTCGCGGCTCGACCCGAGCGCATTCGGCCACCTCGGCTTCACCGGGACCTCGATCTGGTGCGACCCCGTGCGTCAGCTCGTGATCGTGCTCCTCACCAACCGCGTCGCCGTTTCCGACGACAACACCGCGATCAAAGCCTTCCGCCCCACCTTCCACGACGCGGTCACCCGAGCCCACGATGCGCGCTGAAAAACGGGACAGTCCCCTTTTCTAGGTCTCCTCCTGGAAAAGGGGACTGTCCCCTTTTTGATGGAGGCGGGGGAGGAGGTTGGAGTTGGTTTTGTAGGAGTGGGCGTTCCGGGCGGCTCTTGCGATTGCGCGGGGGTCGCCGATGAGGACGGCCAAGGCTTTGGGGCGGGTGAGGGCGGTGTAGAGGAGCGCGCGGTTCAGCAGCACGAAGTGGGCGTTGTGGAGCACGATGACGGCGGCGGGGAACTCGCTCCCCTGCACCTTGTGCACCGTGCAGGCGTAGGCGAGTGAAATCGCATCGAGCTCGTCGGCCTGGTACTGGACTTCGCGCCCGTCGAAGCGGACGAACGTGACGCCGCCCGCAATTCGATGCACCTCTCCGAGGTCGCCGTTGTAGACCTCTTTGTCGTAGTCGTTGCGAAGCTGCATCACCTTGTCGCCTCGCCGAAGGGACGTCTGAGGGCCTTCGTTTCCAACGGCGGGGTTGAAGGTGTCCTGCAGCACCTCGTTCAGCCGGTTGGTCCCGAGCGGCCCCCGCCTCATCGGCGTCATCACCTGCACGTCGCGAAGGGGGTCGAGCCCGTACGCCACCGACATGCGCCGAAGCGACTGCACCAGGCGCTCCGTGATCGTCTCCGGGTCGGTTGCCGGGATCAAGAACAGGTCGCCGTCCCCCTTGGTGCCGCTCGGCGTTGGCTCGGGTATCTCGCCGTGAAGCACGCTGTGGGCGCCGCGGATGATCGCGCTCTGCTGTGCTTGTCGAAACACCTCGTGAAGCCGCACCGTCGTGCAGATGCGCGACGCGATCAAATCGCGCAGCGGCTGGCCGGGCCCCACCGGCGGGAGCTGATCGATGTCGCCCACCAGCACGAGCGTCGTGCTCGGCGCGATCGCTGCCAGGAGCTGTGACGCGAGACGGATGTCGAGCATGGAGGCCTCGTCGACGAGCACGAGGTCGGCGTCGAGCGGCAAACGCTCGTTGCGATTGAAGTGGCCCGTCGCGGGGTTCCACTCGAGCAGCCGGTGAATCGTCTTTGCCTCGAAATCGGCCGCTTCGGAAAGCCGTTTGGCGGCTCGTCCGGTCGGGGCGCAGAGCGCAACGCGCCGTTCGAGCGCGTGGTGTGCTTGCACGATCGCTCGCACGGTCGTGGTCTTGCCGGTGCCCGGTCCGCCGGTGAGCACGAGCAGATGGGTTCCGAGCGACGCCTCGACGGCGCCGCGCTGCGCCTCGCTGAGCGCGGTGTCTTGCGTCCGAAGCGGCTGCCGGACTTTGGGCCGGGCGGCGAGCTCGCAAAGCGCGTCGGCGACCACGATCTCGGCGCGGTGGAGCGGCGGAGGGTAAACCGCATCGCCCTCCAGCGTGACGAGGCCGCGCGCCTCCAGGCGTTCGAGCGCATCGTCGAGCGACTCGGCCGGGACGTCGAGTTGCCCAAGGCCCTCGTCGAGCTCGCCCTTCGTCGCGAACACGTGCCCTTCATCCACTGCCCTGCCAACCAGGTGAAGCGCCGCACCCTGCACGCGTCGCAGGTCGTTGCCCTCGATGCCAAGCTCCTTCGCGATTCGGTCCGCGGTGCGGAAGCCGATGCCGCGAATCTGCTCGGCCACGATGTACGGGTCGTCGTGTACGACTTTCGGTGCGTCCGTGCCGTACTTGCGAACGATGTCACGAGCGTTCGCCGGGCCGATGCCGAGCCCGTGAAGAAAGCTCATCGTTTCCGCTTCGACGCGGCGCTGCCGAACCGCGTTCGCGATCGACTCCGCGCGCTGCTTGCCGATGCCCGAGACCTCGCGAAGGCGCGTGGACTGCGTCGCGATCACGTCGAGCGTCTCCGCCCCGAAGCGGTCCACCAGGCGAGCCGCCAGCGCCGGGCCGATGCCGGGGATCAGGCCAGAGCCGAGGTAGCGCGCGATGCCCTTGTCCGTCGCCGGGATGGTTGGCGTGAAGGAGGCCACCCGAAACCTAGGGCCGTACACCGCGTGCTGGGTCCATCGCCCCAATAGACGGACGCTCTCGCCGGGGGCGATTTGGCCGAGGTCGCCTACGGCGGTGTGGGAGGCCGAGAGGTCGTCGTCGGGGTCGACCTCGAGGCGCACGACAGCAAAGCTTCCGTCTTCACTCCGGAAAAGGACGTCTCCGATGACGCCCTCGAGCACCTGGTCTGAATCGCGCGACCCCACGATGAGCGCGGAATCTACCAGTCTTGGTGGCCAAAGGCTCGATGCCCCGTGCAGCCTGTCAGATCATCCGTTAGGATTAAGAAAGCCCGTTTTCACCCTGGAGGGGGATGTCCAGCAGACCGAGGATCAACGCGCCGCTCGCCCGGCTCCGCGTTCGTAAGACGCATACGCGTCAAAGGACTCGCTCGCAGAGCGGGCCCTGGTCGCCAGCGGAGCCACCGCCCGCCGAGGAGGTCGTCGAGGAGCAAGAGGCGGCCGCGGAGGGCGCGATCCCGCGCTTCTACCCGTTCCCACTTCGAGGCTCCGACGACTGAGCTCGACCCCGGGGCTTCGTTGCGCTGAAAACCAGCGATTGGTAAGAGCGCTCGATGCCCCTGCAGACGATCGCGATACTTGGGGCGAAGGGAGGCGTCGGCACTTCCCTCCTCAGCGCCAACCTCGCGATCTACCTCGCGACGATTGGAAAGCGCGTTCTCGCGGTCGACGCCGACCCCGCCGGCGCCGACCTTCGGGCGATGATCGGCATCCCGCCCTCGGTCGCGCCCTACGTCGCACCGACGCCCAGCTTTGGCGCCGAGGCCAGCTTCGCGCGTCTCGCGAGCGCGCTCGATCACGAGGCGATCAACACGCTTCCCTCGCGCGAGCCGGTCGAGGGGCCGATCCCGGGGCTGTGGCTCTTGGACGGAGGGCTGAGCGAGCCCTACCGGGGGAGCGCGCGGCGGAGCTCGATGCGCGAGCTAGAGCGGCGCCTCGCCAAGCGCGAGGCGGATTTCGCCGTGGTCGACCTCGGGTCGGCCGCCACCGACGCGGCTGTGCGATTTTGGTGCGGCGCGGAACATCGGATCGCGCTCACCATGCCGGAGCCCAACGCCGTGCGCGGGTTCTATCGACTGGTGCGCAAGGCGTTTTCGACGGCGGCGCACACGCACGTGAGCGACGAGCGTCAGCAGGAAGCGCTCCACACGGCGTTCACCAAGGCCGGCCATCACCCGGCGCCGTCCGACATCGCTCTTTTACTTCAACGCGAGTGGCCCGAGGTCGGTCACGCGCTCGAGGATTGCATGGAGTCGCTCGAGCTCCCGTTTGTCGTCAATCAGGCGCGCCTTCGCGCCGACCTCGAGCTTGGCGATCAAATCGCGGTGGCCGTGCGGCGACGGTACGGAATCCATCCGCGCTACCTCGGCTATGTCGAGCACGACGATGCGGTCCGCGTTGCATCGAGACGGCGGCGTCCGCTACTGCTCGAGAGCCCCGGCAGCCGTGCGAGCCGCAACATCGAGAAGATCGCCCGACGCCTTTTCGCATCGACGGGGGGACGGCGGGAGCGAACACCCTGGCGCGAAGTACCGCAGGGCTCGCACCACGACGTGCTCGAAGTCGAGCGCGGAGCGACTGACGAAGAAATCCGGCGGGCGTACAAGCGCATGTGCGCGGTCTTCGACCCGGACAACATGGTGTCGTTTGGGCTCTTCGACCCCGAGGGTTTGGACGCCGCTCGCGCGCGCATCGACGAGGCCTACGACGTGCTGCTCGACCCGGCGCGCCGCCGTCCATACGAAATCTCCGTATTCCCAGAGGCTCCCGAAGCGATGCCCACACCCGAAAAGCCGCTCCCGCCTGCGGCAGAGCTGCCGCCTGCGCCGAGCATCACGCCGGACACCGAGTTCACGGGAGCCCTGCTGAGGGCCGTTCGGGAGTCGCAGGGCACGAGCCTCGGTCAGATCAGCAACCGAACCAAAGTCGGCCTCGACCATCTGCGTTCGATCGAAGACGACGAGTTCGAAAAGCTGCCGGCCGCGGTCTATGTGCGCGGTTTCGTCACGGAGTTCGCCAAGTGCCTCAAGCTCGACCCGGAACAGGTGAGCCAGAGCTACCTCCGGCGCTACAAGGCTCGCATGGACGCGCGCGGAGGCAGTGTGTGAGCCGGCTGATCCTCGCTTCCGGGTCTCCTCGCCGTCGCGACATCCTTTCGACGCTCGGCCTCGAGTTCGAGGTCGCGCCAACCGATGTCGACGAGCAAAGCCTCCCGTACGAAGATGCCGATTCGTTCGTTCGTGCGGCGGCGCTCGCCAAGCTCGAGCGCGCGCTCGAGATCGGCGGCCCGGCCCGGGCGCCCGTGCTCGCCGCGGACACCATGGTGTTCGTCGACGACCGTCGTCTCGGAAAACCGACGGACGACGACGATGCGCTACGAATGCTGCGGGTCCTTCGAGGCCGCCGCCACGACGTGCGGACCGCCGTCGCGATCGGGCGCGTGGGGCAGGGCGTCCTCGATTGCCGGGTCGCTACGACGAGCGTTTGGTTCCGCGAGGCGTCCGACGGCGAGCTCGCGCGCTACGTCGCGACCGGCGAAGGGCGCGACAAAGCCGGCGCCTACGGGATTCAGGGATTAGCGGGAGGCTTCGTCGTGAAGATCGAAGGGTCGTACACCAACGTGGTCGGCCTTCCGAGCGCGATGGTGATCGAGATGCTCCGCGAACAGGGTGCGTTGGAGCGATGGCCGTGAGCAACAGCGTCGCCGATTCGATCACGCGGTGCCTCGAGCGCATCGACGATGCGTGCGCCCGCGCCGGCCGCGGCTCGCAGTCGGTGGAGCTCGTGGCCGTATCGAAGGCCCACACCGAGGACGAGATCCGCGAGGCGTACGCCGCGGGGCTTCGCGTGTTCGGGGAGAACTACGCGCAGGAGCTCGCCGCCAAAGCCAAGGCGCTGGCCGAGCTCGAAGGGATCGAGTGGCGCTTCATCGGGCACCTCCAGCGAAACAAAATCAAGTTGATCGAGCGCGCGCGCTCGACGGTCGACACGGTCGATTCGCGCCGCCTCGCCGAGGCGCTGTCGGCTCGCGCCGAGGCGCGGCACCAGGTCTTCGAAGTGCTGCTGCAGGTCAACGTCGGCGGGGACGCGCAGAAATCGGGCTGCGCACCCGCCGAGGTCCCGCCGCTGGTGGAGGCCGTGCGTGCGCTCCCCGGGCTCGAGCTTCGTGGGCTCATGACGGTTGCCCCCCACTTCGACGATCCCGACGCGGCGCGTCCATGCTTTGCGAAGCTCCGCGAGCTCGCCGAGGCGCAGGGGCTTTCCGAGCTTTCGATGGGCATGACCCACGACCTCGAGCCGGCGATCGCCGAGGGCGCGACGCTGGTGCGCGTCGGCACCGCGATCTTCGGCCCGCGGCCTTAGCCGCCTAGGACTTCGCGATTTCGCCGAGCTCGGCCGACCGACGCGTCGCGGCTCGCACGGCGCCGGCGATCGCATTGTCGAAGCCCGCGCGCGCCAGCGCATCGAGACCGGCCCGCGTCGTGCCGCCGGGGCTGGTGACCCGCTCCCGCAGCACCTCGGGCCGCTCCCCTTCTTCGACCAGCAGCCGCGCGGCCCCCAGCACGGTCTGCGACGCGAGAAGGAACGCGGTCTCTTCGGGCAGGCCTTCGCGAACGCCTGCATCGCGGAGGGCCTCGATCATCGCGAAGACGTAGGCCGGGCCCGAGCCGCTCAGCCCGGTGACCGCGTCGATCGACGGCTCGTCGACCCGCACCGCGACCCCGACGCTCTGAAAGAGCCGCTCGGCGAGCGCGAGGTCGTCTTCCGTGGCGTGTTGGCCGCCCGCGATGGCCGTGGCGCCCGCGCCGACCAGGGCGGGGGTGTTGGGCATGGTTCGAACCACTCTGGCGCCGGCGGGCAGCGCGCGCTCGATCACCTCGGTGGCGATGCCGGCAGCGATCGAGATCACGAGCGCATCGCCTGAAACCGCATCGGCTAGGCCGGGCAGCACCTGCGGAAAGACTTGCGGCTTCGTCGCCAGCACGATCACCGTGGCGCCGCGGCAGGCTTCGGAGTTGTCGGCGGTGACGCGAACGCCGAGCTGGTCGCGAAGATCGCTCAGGCGGTCGGCGTCCGGGTCCGCCGCGACGATGTCGTTCGCTCGCACCGACCCGGTGCCGAGGAGACCGCGGATCAGCGCGCCTGCCATGTTTCCTGCCCCGACGAACGCGAACGTCTGCTCTGCTGCCATGGTCGCTGGGATACCACAGTCGCCCGCGTCGAGGTACGCGAGCGCTACGCGCAGGCCGCTTCGACCTCGTCGACCTCTTTCGGGATGCCCTCGGTGAGGACTACGTGCCCTTCAGCGGTGACCAGGACGTCGTCCTCGATGCGGATCCCGATGCCGCGCCACCGCGGCTCGACGTTTTCGTCGTCGGTGGCGACGTAGATCCCGGGCTCGACCGTGAGCACGAAGCCAGGCTCGAGCGGCCGCGGCGCGCCATCGACGAAGTAGCGGCCCACGTCGTGCACGTCCATTCCGAGCCAGTGCGAGGTGCGGTGCATGTAGAACGGCTCGTATTTCTTTTCTTCGATCAACGAGTCGACTTCGCCTGCGAGGAGCCCGAGGTCGACGAGGCCTTCTGTGATCGTTCGGACCGCCAGGCCGTGAATGTCGTCGAGCGTGGCCCCGGGCTTCACCGCGTCGATGCAGAGCTTTTGAGCCCGGAGCACGAGCTCGTAGAGCGCGCGCTGGTCGGGCGAGAACGCAGACGATGCAGGAAACGTCCTCGTGACGTCGCTCGCGTAATAGCCGTACTCGCAGCCGGCATCGATCAACACGAGCTCGCCGTCGCCAACCACGCGATTGCCGGCTCGATAGTGGAGGATGGTCGCGTTGGGCCCGGAGCCGACGATGCTGTCGTAGGCGGGGCGTTCGCTCCCGTGCTTGCGAAACACGTGGAGAAGCTCGGCGTCGATCTCATATTCGTGAATGCCGGGCCGCGTGAGCGCCATGGCGCGGATGTGCGCCTCGCGCGTGATCGCGGCCGCCTGACGCATCGTCGCCACCTCCGCGTCGCTCTTGCGCAAGCGCATTTCGTGAAGATGGACGGCCGGGTCGACGATGGTGTCGGGCGCGGAAGTCCCCCGGCGGCTGCCGCGACGCAGCATGTTCAGGCAGTCGAAGAACCGCGCGTCGGCCGCCTGATCCTCGCCGAGCCGGTAGAGCACTCGCTCGACGTTGCCGAGATAGTCCGGCAGCCGTTTGGCGAGCTCGTCGATCGGAAAGGCCGCGTCGGCCCCGTAGTGTTCGATCGCGCCGTCGACACCGGCGCGCGGTCCGTCCCAGATTTCACGCTCTGGCTTTCGCGGGCGCACGAAGAGAACGGTCTGGTGCTCGTCGTGCTGGTTGGTGAGCACGAGCACGCTCTCAGGCTCGTCGAAGCCGGTCAGATAGTAGAAGTCGCTGCTCTGCCGGTACGGGTGCTCGACGTCGTGATTGCGCACCGCGAGCGGCGCCGACGGGAAAACCGCGACACCGTCTCCCATCGCGTCGAGAAGCTGCGTGCGGCGGCGTGCGAACTCCGACATGGATCGAGCCTAGCAGAGTTACCTTCGTGGCTGCATCTCGCCCGACTTGAAGCGACCCCAGTAGTCGTCGAGCGCGGCGCGAACCTTTCGGCTCAGCAGCACGGCGCCGAGGATGTTGGGGAACGACATGCCGAGGATCATCAGGTCCGAGAAATCGATCACGTTGCCGAGCCTGAGCACGGCGCCGAGCACCACGAAGCCGAGGAACAGGACTTTGTAGAGGATCGAGTACTGCGCGCCGAACAGGAACGTCCAACAGCGCTCGCCGTAATAGCTCCACGAGATCATGGTCGAAAACGCGAACAAGAAGACCGCGAGGCTGAGGACCTTCGGAAACCAGGGGAGCACCGTGCCAAACGCCTTGGAGGTCATCAGCACCCCCTCTTCGGTGCCGCTTTCGTGGGCGCCGGTGATCACGACGACGAGCCCCGTCATCGTGCACACGATGATCGTGTCGATGAACGGCTCGAGGAGCGCGACGATGCCCTCGCGCACCGGCTCGTCGGTGGCGGCCGCCGAGTGCGCGATCGACGCAGAGCCGACCCCGGCCTCGTTCGAAAACGCGGCGCGTCGAAAACCGGTAATCAGCACCCCCACAGCGCCGCCGAGCCCAGCGCGTGGCGTGAAGGCTTCTCCCACGATCTTCCCAAAGGCGGGGCCGATCTGGTCGATGTGGGTGAAGAGGATGAAGAGGCCGGCGAGGAGATAGACTCCGCACATGAAGGGCACGATGACCCCGGCCACCTGGCCGATGCGCCGGATGCCGCCGATGATCACGATGCCAACCAAGAACGCGAGCAGGACCCCGTAGGCGAGCGCCCCCCATCCGCCGTCGAAGAACGGGAGCACATCGGCGACCTGCGCGTAGCTTTGGTTGGCCTGAAACATGTTTCCGCCGCCGAAGCTTCCGCCGATGCAAAGGAAGGCGAAGAGGATCGCGAGCGCCTTGCCGAAGCGCGGCGCCCCGAGCTCTCCGAGGCCGACTTGGAGGTAGCGCATCGGACCGCCGAGGATGTGTCCGTCCTCGCCGACCTCGCGATACATCTGACCGAGCGTGCACTCGGCGAATTTCGACGACATCCCTAGAAAGCCTGCGACCACCATCCAGAAGACGGCGCCGGGGCCGCCGACCCCCACGGCCACCGCCACGCCGGCGATGTTCCCGAGGCCGACGGTCGCGGAGAGCGCAGACGAGAGCGCTTGGAAATGAGTGACCTCGCCCGGGTCGTCGGGGTTGTCGTAGCGTCCCGCCGTGACCGCCCACGCGTGCTTGAACGCGCGAAGGTTGATGAAGCCGAACCGTAGCGTGAAGAAGATCGCGCCGGCGATCAGCCACACGACGATGAACGGGAGCTTGATGTCGTGGTCGGTGCCGTTGTCCCAAAACGCCAAGTCGTAGAAGAGCACCGCGGCGATCGGGCCGACGACGTTGGCGCCGAACCCCTGGTCGATCGACCTCAGCGCGCCTCCGATTCCAGCCTCCGAGCTCGAATCCGCGCTAGCGAGGGCGGAGGCCGGTAACAGCCCCGCCCCCAAAGCGGCGAGCGTTCGCAGGCATCTCCCCATCCCCGCCGAGAACCATGGCACAGGGCCAGAACGCCGACCAGTTTGTCGGCTGCGTGAGGAGCGGCTGCATTACCCTTTTGATTCGCCAACGTTGCGTCTTGAACAAACGACCAGTCCGTCCAAACTGCAATCAAGGTGCTGGAGTCAAATCGACTTCTCTAACTCCGCACCGGAGCACCTGAAGTTTCCTGCCTTCTCACACATAACGAGACAGGGTGTGCGTGGACGGTTTCCGTAATCGTGTAATTCGCCCTTTACTCATGGGCTTGGCGGCCAAATCTTGTCCTGGATAGATCGCGACGAGAAGGTTGTAAAACGACTAAATCGTCCGTACTGTGTTTCGACATGGTGGACTTATTGAGCACCTCTGAAGCCGCCCGAATCATTGGCGTGGGCACCACCAGCGTGAAGCGCTGGGCGGACACGGGGCTCCTAGATTGCGTGCGAACCGCGGGCGGGCACCGGCGATTCACGCGGAACGCACTAGACCGATTCGTTCGGCTTCAGCAGCAGGAGGAGCCGGTCATCGACGAGGTCGACCGCTGGCTCGACGTGCTGCTTTCGGAGATGAGCCACGAGCTCGCACTCGTCCGCGCGCGTTCGCGCTTGGGCACTTGGCGCGGGGTTGCCGAAGAGCTTTCGCCGGTCTTGACCGAGCTCGGCCTTCGGTGGAGTCGGGGTGAGGTGAGCGTCGGTGAAGAGCACGCCGTGTCGGAACGGCTAGCAAGGGCGATCGCTCACATCGTCGATTCGCTGCCGCTGTTGCCGACGGCGCCCTTGTGTCTCCTGGCGTGTGTCGAAGAGGAGCAGCACTCGCTCGGGCTCTCTCTTACCGAGTTGTGTTTGCGCGAGATCGGATGGGCGTCGCTCTGGCTCGGGAAGTGCACGCCTACGGCAGCGATCGTCGACCAACTCCACATCAACGATCGCATCCGGCTGGTGGGTCTCTCCGCATCGGAAGCATGCGCCGACCCGTCCCTGCTCAAGCACGTCCATTCTTCCGTCGCTTCGGCCTGTCGGGATCGCAACGTCGCCTTGATCGTCGGAGGAAGAGGTCCGTGGCCGGCGACGCCGAGTTACGGGAGTCGAGTCTGGGGGTTCCATGAGATTGAGGTCCTACAAAGCCACGCACACGGAAGCAGTCGGAGACTGGCTGTGCGGTGACTGGCAAATCGCGGTGTCGAGAAGGAGACGCTAGTGACGGATCGACCCCTGACTCCTGACTCCGCGGTTGCCGTAATCGGAGTTGGTTGCTGGTACCCGGACGCACCGAATCCCTCACGGCTTTGGGAAAACGTGTTGGCCCGGCGACAGGCCTTTCGCCGCCTGCCCTCGCGCCGCCTTCCGCTCGACCGGTACCACGACCCAGACTCTCAGACGCCTGACAAGACCTATGGACGCCAGGCCGCGGTCATCGACGGGTTCGAGTTTGATTGGGTGTCCAGGCGAATTCCGAAGCGGACCTTCGAGAGCACGGACATCGCACACTGGCTTGCGCTGGAGGTATCGTTGCAAGCGCTCTGGGATGCCGGCTACGGACGCGGGACGCTCCCGCGAGAACGCACGGGCGTCATCGTCGGCAACACGCTGACGGGCGAGCAGAGTCGTTCGGTCAACCTTCGGATACGTTGGCCGTTCGTCGAGCGAGCGATCCGGGCTGCGGCAAATCACGAGGGCATGAGCTCGTGCGCGACCGACGACCTAGTCGACTCGACCCGTTCGTATTTCAAGTCCGTCTTTCCACCGGTCGACGAAGATACGCTTGCCGGTTCGCTCTCCAACACGATCGCGGGGCGCATCTGCAACTTCCTCGACCTTCAAGGTGGTGGCTACACAGTCGACGGCGCCTGTGCATCATCGCTCCTGGCCGTGACCAACGCGGCCAACGTCTTGAGCAACGGCGATCTCGACGTGGCGCTCGTCGGCGGCGTCGACATCAGCCTCGACCCGTTCGAGCTCGTCGGCTTCGCAAAGGTTGGCGCGCTGAGCCCGACTCAAATGCGAGTGTACGACCGCGCCGCGAACGGCTTCGTACCGGGCGAAGGCTGTGGCTTCGTCGTTCTCAAGCGCCTCGAAGACGCCCGCGCCGATGGCGATTACGTCTACGCGACTCTTCGCGGCTGGGGTGTTTCCTCCGACGGTGCCGGTGGGATCACGGCGCCGAGCGTCGGCGGCCAAGCGCTCGCAATTCGGCGCGCGTACAAGCGTGCCGGGTACTCGCCGGAGCTGCTCGACTTCGTCGAGGGGCACGGCACCGGCACGCCCGCCGGCGACCCGGTCGAGCTCAAGGCGATTTCGAGCGCGATGGAAGCCTATGGTGTGCGGGATCCGCGGCGCTGCGGCGTCACCTCGTTCAAGTCGATCGTCGGCCATACGAAGGCGGCAGCCGGTATCGGCGGGTTCATCAAGGCCGTCATCGCGGTCAACCGGCGGGTGGTCCCCCCGACGTCGGGCTGCGTCGACCCCAACACGACGTTCGCGGACGATGCCCGGGTGCTCTACCCGGTGAAGACCGGGCGCGTCGATTCGCCGGACGAGATCATTCGTGCGGGCGTTTCCGCGATGGGGTTCGGGGGAATCAACACGCACGTCACCATCGAATCGTGCGACCCCCCCGCGTCGAGGCTCAGGCCCTCGCTCGACGAGGACGTGCTGCTCGCGTCGGCGCAGGACACCGAGCTCTTCGTGATGTCGGCGGCCAGCGTCGACACACTGAAAAAGCGCATCGAGCGAGTTGCCGCACGCGCCGACGGGGCCAGCATGGGCGAGCTCGCCGACCTGGCCGCTGAGCTGTCCCTGGAAGCGGCGCCGGACGGTCTCGTCAGAGCCGCGGTGATCGCGAGCGACCCCGACGAGCTCGACGAGTGCCTTCAGGAGGTGCTGGATACGTTGAACGCAGAGCCACCCGCGGAGGGGACGATGCGTCGCAGCACGCGAGCCAGGCATCCCGCCTGGATTTCAAACGCCCCCCGGTGGCCCCGCGTCGGGTTCTTGTTTCCAGGACAGGGCTCGCAGCAGCTTGGGATGGCCCGTCAGCTCGTCCGGCGGTTCGATTGGGCCAAGCGGTTCGCCGAGCAGGCCGACGCGTGGCTTGCCGAGCTCGGGCGTGAGCCGCTCACGCCCTTGATCTATCGGCCCGTGGAACGGGCCCACGACGAGGAGCAGGTGCGCGGCTGGGCGCACGTGCTTCGGCAAACGGAGAACGCGCAGCCTGCGATCTGTTTTGCGAGCGTGCTTTGGTCGAAGTACCTCGCGCGACTGGGCATCTCACCCGACGTGGTCGGCGGTCACAGCCTCGGCGAGCTCAGTGCGTTCCACGCCGCCGGGGCGTTCGACGAACGCTCGCTCATTCAGCTGGCCGCCACGCGTGGCCGGATCATGGCCGATGCCAATGCCGAAGGGACGATGGCCAATCTCGCCTGTTCCCGCGAGGACGCCGACGCTTTGATCGCCGAGGCTTCCGGGTATGCCACGGTCGCGAACCTCAACGCGCCCAATCAGACGGTGGTCTCCGGCGATTGGGAGGCTGTCGAGCAAATCGTCGAGCTGGCCAAACGCCGTTCGATCGCAGCGGTGCGACTCGAGGTGTCCGGGGCGTTTCATTCGGCTCATTTCACCGAGGCCGCGCACGCCCTCCGCGAAGCGGAACGCGTCCCCGAAATCTCGAATCCGATGCGTACGCCGGCGATCAGTGCAATCGACGGCGCGGAGATCCGGCCGGGCGTATCCGTCCGGGACTACTTGGCTCGCCAGATGTGCGCAGAAGTCGATTTCGTCGGGCTGGTGCGCGCCATGCAGACGCGCTGCGACCTCTTGGTCGAAGTCGGTCCGGGGCGCGTTCTGAGTGGGCTCGTCAAACGGATCGCGGGTGACACGGATTCGAGGTGCTACCCCGTCGAGTCTCGCTCTGGCAGGGACGAAGACCTCAATGCGGCCGTCGCGGCGCTCTTCGTCAGCGGTCGGCGGCTTCGGCTCGACGCCCTTCACGAGGGCCGCCTCGGCCGTCCGTTCGTCCCCGCGTCCGACAAAACGTTCATCGAGAGCCCGTGCGAGCAGCCGTTCGTCGATGAGACGGCACCTCGCGAGGTGGCTGCGAGCGAGTCTGCGCGGCCGTCGCTGTCGGTGCTGGCGACCGACGGAGCGGACCGAGCCGAGGGCTCCGAACCGCCTCACCGCCACGTCAGGGAGTCCGAGATCGTCCAAAAGCCCTCGGTGCACGGCGCCGTCCTTGCGTCGGTCGAAGCGCAAACCGGGTTTCCCGTCGAGAGCCTGACGCTCGACCTGAGGCTCGTCGACGACCTGCACCTCGATTCGATCAAGACCGTCGAGCTGGTGTCCGACGTGGCCGAGCAGCTTCAGATCGCCGTGGACTTCGACGCGGCGGAGTTCGCAGACGTGACGCTCGGGGAGCTCGTCGAGCGTATGGAGGCCTTGCACGTCGATTCGACGGAGAGCCGCGGTTCCGGTGCCGCGACGGGCGCCGCGGAGGCCGCGAGCGAGGCGACACCGGAGCGTCCTTGGATCGCGGATTTCGCACTGGAATGGGAGCACGAGCCCCTGCCCACGGCAACGTCGCGAAGCGATCTAGGGGCGGGGCGCGCGCTCCTGCTTGCGGCTGATCCCGCCGATGCGCTCGTCGGCAAGCTGGCCGGCGCGCTCGAGAAGCGGGGCGTCGACGTCGTGGCGGCGGGACCGGAGTCGGGCCCGCTAGAGCCCTTGGACCACCTCCTGGTCGTCACCTCGGATGTAGGAAGCACAGACGACGCCGACGCGCTCCGTCGGGTGGTCGAGCTCTACACCAGTGCCGCGCGCTTGCTGCCTGCGAAGGACCCCGCGCGAAAGGGCGCACCGTGCGTGGCTTGGATTCGTGCTCGTTCTTCGATGCCGGTGGCGAGTGGGCACTACGACGGCGCGGCAGAAGCGTTTGCCGCGACCGTTCACCTCGAGCGCCGCCAGCTCCGCGTCCGCTCGCTCGACTTCGAGCATGTCGACCGCCAGCCCGAGCGCACCGCCGATGCCATCCTCGATGAGCTCGGCGACGACCAGGCGTTCCGCGCGGTGCGCTACGACCTCGAGGGCCGGCGTTTGGTTGGCGTGCCCACGCTCCAGAGACGCGCTTCGTATCCGCGCCGTGCCGCGGCCATCGGCGCGGACGACGTCGTGCTCGTGACGGGCGGTGCCAAGGGAATCACCGCGGAGTGCGCGCTGGCGCTCGCTCGAGAAACCCGCGCCACCTTCGTCTTGGTGGGAAGCTCGCCGGCTCCGGACACGCGGACCGACGCGGCAGGTAGTGACGAGATCCGCGCCACGCTCGCCAGGTTCGAGCGAGACGGCCTCCGGTGCCACTATCGCCAGTGTGACCTCGCGGTGAGCGGCGAGGTAAAGCGCTTGATCTCCGAGGTGCAGCACGAGCTCGGCGCACTCGACGTCGTCGTACACGGTGCGGGGCTCAATCGGCCGCGCCTCGTCGAAGAACCGGACGCCGCGGAAGTCCTCGCCGAAATCGGACCCAAGGTTGCCGGCGCGCTTCATCTCTTCGACGCTCTCGATTCCGCTCCCCCGAAGCTGTTCGTCGCGCTCACGTCGATCATCGGCGTCGTCGGGATGCCGCGCAACGCTTGGTACGCGTTTGCCAACGAAGCGCTGGACCGAAGCCTCGGGCGCTTCGCGGCGCGCCACCCGTCCGTCGAGACGGCATCGGTGGCGTACAGCGTGTGGGACGAGGTTGGCATGGGCGCGAAGCTCGGGAGCGTCGAACGGCTCGCAAAGCTCGGCATCGAGCCCATTCCGGTCGAGGAGGGCGTCGCGCATTTCCTCGAGCTCGTCACACGCCAACCGAAGACCCGCGAGGTGATCGTGACCGGCCGCCTGGGCGGTTTCGATACGTGGCGTCCCGCGCTCCCGCCGCTCCCACGGGCGCACCGCTTCGTCGACCATGTCGTTCGGCTGGAGCCTGGAAAGGAGATCGTCTGCCGAGCCACGCTGGATCTCGAACGCGACCCCTACGTCGAGGACCACGTGTACGAGGGGTCCCGTCTCCTGCCCGCGGTGTTTGGCATCGAGGCGATGGCTGAGGCCGTGGCGCACGTGACAGGCCGAGCGGAGCTTCCTTTTCCACTTCGGCTCGAGGGCGTCGAGCTCGAACGGCCGCTCGTGGTCCATCCGGAGCGTGGGCTCGTGATCGAGGTCCGGGCCTACGTGGAGGCGCACGAGCCAGGCGAGCCGGACGGCCGGCGGGTGCGCGCAGAAGTGCGCAGCGAGCGCACCGGTTTTTCAACCGCGCATTTCTCGGCTTGCTTTGTCCTCGAGGCCGATGTGGCGACAGACCTGTCCGTCGAGGCACCGCCGGAGCGCCTGCCGATCCGCCCGCGCGAGCACCTCTACGGCTCGGTCTTGTTCCAAGGTCCCCGGTTTCAGCGTATCGAGGAAGTCTTCGCGCTGGACGCGAAGTGTTGCGTTTTTGCCGCACGCCGAAACCCGGCCGACCAGAAGTGGCTCCTCGGCGATCCCTATTTCCGCGATGCGCTGCTTCAGAGCTTGCAGCTCTGCGTCGCACCCGATCAATGCCTTCCGGTCCGCATCGATCGTTGGGACATCCATAGTCAGGCAGGCGCAGACAGGGGCCTCAGCCTTGCGACCATCGACGGCCACGAGGCAGACACCTACGTCGGGACCGTGACCTCGGTCGGCGAGGACGGGTCGCCGATCGAGCGTCTCACCGGTTACCGTGCGCGCACGCTCTCGCGGCATGAGGAATGGCCCACCGCTGCGGAGCTCGCCAAGCGGGGCTCGGCCCCCGTTCCCCTCAGGGTGATCAGCGGCGACGCCGGACGCAACCACGTGCGCGACCAGGTCAACCGTCCCGAGCCCTGGGACGGGGGTGTGTTCTATCGCGACGTGCCGGGCTACGGTCACGAGGGCCAAACCGCCTTCTTCTGTCGCTTTCCGCTCAGCGCTCAGGATTCATCGTCGGTGAGCGGGTCGCTCAACTTCACCAGCTACTTTCGCTGGGCCGGGAAGCTCCGCGAGTGGGGCGGAATGAACACTCCGGGCGTCTACGAAGGCATCCTCGAGATGCTGGGCTCGAACTCGGTCATGTCTGCGACGAACGAATGCGAGACCCGCATCCTCAAGGTGCCGCAGCGCAACGATTTCATCGAAGGCCGCTATTGGATGGAGTACGTCAACAAGGGCGACGCCGGAAACATCTTCGAGTGGTGGCGCATTCCGTTTGCAGGCGGCGAGCCCGAGATGATCGCCTGGACCAAGATGCGCATCTCTGCAGTCAAGGCGGTGCGCCACGGCGTCATCGCGGCCACCGACTGGCCCGAGTTCCTCTACAGGTTTCTGAAGGACATGGGAGACGATGCACCCGCGCCGACCCTCGGCCCGGAGCTCGACTTCGACCTCGGCGCGACGCTCTTTGCGAAGGTTCCAGGGCCGCAGCCGGGTCCGCTTCTCGCTGAGCAGACGTTCTCGACGGCACAAGAGGATTCGAATGTCGTCGGCAACATCTACTTTGCGAACTACAGCGTATGGCAAGGCCGGTTGACCGACGGGTTCTTCCATTCGCTGGCGCCGCATCTCTTCGAGGAACGCGGCAAGCACGGCGAGCTTCATCGCGCCCAGACGCGCATCAGCCAGCTGCGAGATGCGGTGCCGTTCGACGCGGTCGGCGTGCTGATGCGCCTCGAGGAGCTCTACGAGCGCGGGGCGCGGTTGAGCTTCGAATTTTTCCGGAAGGAGCCTTCGGGCGTCATCAAGATCGCCGCCGGCCGCAACCTCGTCGCGTGGGCGACGGTCGAACGAGGTGCCGCGCCGCAACCCGTGCCGTGGCCGCAAGAGCTTCGCGACGCGCTCTTGACGGCCACGGGCCAAACCGTACGCATTCTGCAGAGTCATGTCTGATGCCGCAGGTCGAATCTGGGGTCCGGCTACCTTCGACGAGGCGCGACGCGACACGAACATCCAAGGTCTCAAGGCGGCGACCCTCTCAGCGCTCGTCGTCGTGTCGTCGTTTGCGCTGGTCGAGTACTACCAGGTCCCTGACCATTTCTGGGTGCTCCAGGGCTTGCGCGGCGTTTGCCTGGCGGTGCTCGCGGCCATCGCAGTAGCGGCGTTCCGTTCACGGCCGTGGACCGTTCGGCACGTGGACCTCCTCACCATCGGCGCATTCCTCGCATGCGGCTGGTACAGCATCACGTTGATGGTCCTTCACGATGGGTACGACTCGGCGTTCTTCCTCACGCTCGTGTTCATCATCGTCGGGGTCGGCGCGGTCACCCTGTGGCCCCTGAAAACCGCCGTGCTCTACATGCTCCTCATCATCCTGTCCTACCTCGCGCCGCTCGCCCTCGGCCTCGCAGACCCGCAGAACGGAGGCATGTTTCCGATCCACCTGAGCTTCCTCCTCGGGATGGCGATCATCAGCGTGGTCGCGCAGCAGCTTCGCTACCGAATCGAAGAGCGGGAGTTCCTCACGAGTCGCAGCCTCGAACAGACGAAGGCTTCGCTCGAGGTCGCATACGACCGGCTGAAGGAGCTCGACCAGCTCAAGACCGATTTCTTCGCCAACGTGTCCCACGAGCTTCGGACGCCGCTCACGCTGTCTCTCGGGCCGTTGGAGTCGCTCTTGCGGGAACGTCATCGACCCGACGTCGAAGAGCAGCTCGAAGGGCTCCGGCGAAATCAGCTCCGTCTGCTTCGTCTGATCAACCAGCTCCTCGACTTCGCGAAGGTGGAGTCGGGCGGAGTGCAAGCGGAGCTCGCGAAAGTGGACGTCGCGGCAATGCTGCGAGGCCTGGTGGGCGAAGTCGAAGGAGCCGCCGCAGCGAAGGGCCTCGAGCTCGAGCTCGACGCGCCGTCCGAGCCCGTTTGGCTCTACGTCGATCATGAAAAGCTCGAACAGGCGCTGCTCAACCTGCTCTCGAATGCATTCAAGTTCACGCCGAAGGGCGGGCGCATCACAGTGGAGTTGGCGGAGCTCGAAAAGACCGCAGAGATCCGAGTCAGCGACACCGGCATCGGGATCTCCCCGGAAAAGATCGACACGATCTTCGACCGCTTCGCCCAGGCCGATTCATCCGAGACCCGCCGCTATGCCGGCACGGGGATCGGTCTTTCGCTCGTGAAGAGCCACGTCGAGCTCCACGGCGGCACGGTGGAAGTGAAGAGCGAGCCGGACGAGGGCACGTCGTTCATGCTCTCGATCCCACGCGGCAAGATTCACCTCCAGGCCGAGCTCGTCCGAGAGCGCACGGAGGCGAGCGCACCATCACGCCTTAAGGCCGAGCAGCTGATCGAGTTCCTGACAGAACCCGCGGAGGACGCTCCGCCTGCCGAGGCCAGCGAGGAAGCGCTGCCGTTGCCCGAGCATGAACACGGAGACCCGATCGATTCCGATTGGGTGAAGCGGCTCTTTGAAGTCGACGGCGAGAAGCCCCGGGTGCTCGTGGTCGATGACGCGCCTGACATGCGCCGCTATCTGTCATCGATTTTGACCGGCAACTACGAAGTCAGGACCGCAAGGGATGGCGCGGAGGGCTTGCGCGAGGCGATGCGCTGGGATCCCGACCTCGTCGTGTCGGACGTCATGATGCCGGTGATGTCCGGCTCGGACCTGTGCAGGGCGATCAAGCGGGCAGGGGGGCGGCTATCGCGGACGCCCGTCATCCTCGTCACGGCCCGCGCCGCCGAGCAGTCGAAGCTGAGAGGTCTCGGATACGGCGCCGACGACTACCTCTTGAAGCCGTTCCTCCAGGACGAGCTCCTCCTTCGGGTGCGCAACCTCGTTTCAAAGCGCCGCCAGGAGCGAGCGCTCTTCGACGCTCACCTGACGCTTCGCGCGCAGCACGAGTACCTCCTCTCGGACCTCGAGCTTGCCCGAAGCTTTCAGGACGGCTTGCTTTCGGAGCTCGACATGCCGGAGCCTCTGGCCGCGCACGTCGAGTTCCACCCGGCGGACGTCGTGGGCGGCGATTTCTACCACCTCACCTCGCTCGGTCCGAGCCGCGTTCGGCTGTTCATGGCCGACATGGTCGATCACGGGGTCAAGGCGGCGGTGCGCGCGGCCGCCGCGTGGCCGGAGTATACGAGCCTCGATCATCCCCGATTGGGGCCGTCCGAGGTTCTCGAGCGCCTGAACGACGTTGCGACCTCGAAGTACGCGGACCTCTCCGGAAGCTTCATCTGCCTCGACTTGGACACCGCCGTGGATGCGCCGACGTCCGTTCGCTACGCCCAAGCTGGGGAAATGCCCTTCGTCGTGATGTCGAATGGGGCTCTACAAACGCCGCCGCCCGCCGAGGGCTTCGTCGTCGGCCTCTTTCCGGGCATGAGCTACGAGTCGCTGGAGCTCAGTCTCGCCCCCGGAACGCGCCTATTTCTTTACTCGGATGGCCTCTATACTCAACCTGACGAGACGGGGCGCACCTTCCGCGAGGGGGGCTTGAAAGAGGCCTGGAAGACCGCGATGGGGCACAACGACATCCGAGAGGCAACGGAGGAAGTGATCGAGTCGATGGCACGTTTTCGAGGCATGACTGATCAGCTCGACGACGTGACCCTGATCGGCATCGAGGTAGGGAAATAGGGTATCGTCATGGGACCTTCGGGAACGTTCGAATTGAAGGGGCTTTCGCGGCTCCAAATCGATCACAGGCTGGACGAGCACGCCGAGCTCACGATCTGGTTTCAAGGGGACATGATCGTCCGCCGCGGCGAGCGGTTTCGTCGATATTTGGACCGTTTGGAAGACCTCGTGAGCCTATCCAACGAGACCCCCGCAAGGCATGTTCACTGCCATTTGGAGGACCTCGGCGAAGCGCTTTCCCGCGCCCAGCACGCGATCTACCGAATGCTAAATGCCATGCGCGGGCACGGAATCCCGATTACGATCTACGCAACGGGCGAGCGCCCGGAACAGTCGGAACATCTCAAGATGGCCAAGCTTTTCGTGCAGGGGCTATCCAAGCAGCCCGGGCCTTCGCTCGAGTTGGTGGAGATCAGGCGGCAAGCATCGTGAGCAAAGATACCCAAATCATGTATGACCTTCTCCTGAAGCCGCTCAGGTTCGATCCGCAGCTCACGGAGACGGTCATCTTCGGGTTGAAGTGGACGCTCGGCGCGATGTTCGAGGACCCTTTTCCAGTGCGCGACGTCGTCGTTGCGGTGCGCGAGGTCGTCGACAATGTGTTGACGCATGCGGCCTGGGGGGAGTCCCCGGCGCCCTCGCTCTTCGTCCGCTACCGACTCCAGAAGGGCAACCCCCAACTGTGCGTATCGACGACCAACGTCGTGAAAGACATCGATGAAGCGGAACAGGCGCTCGGCTTCGTGAAGGAATACATGGGCAACAAATCTCCCGCTGCGCTTCATCGCGAGCTCACCGCCCACTTGATCGAATCCGCGAGCATTCGCACGAACGGCGGCATCGGCCTGCTTCAGGTCGCGTCCTCCCCCCGATGTCGACTCGACGTCCGCCTGGAGGGCCGTGTGTTCCACGCACGGGTGGACGTGGACGTTCCACAGCTTCGATCGGCGCCGGCGCTCCGAGGCCGCACCGGCTCCTAGGCCCGATCCGCGTCCATCGAGTCCGTTTCTCCAAGCCCAAGCTCGAGCTGCGCGGGGCCGTGTGAGCCTTGATCACACCCTGAACAGAAGATTCGACAAATAGTGCAATTCTTGCTTTATTGTCGAAATGGCCGTCGACTTAGTCGTTTTACACCCGAGATCCGGCCGAGCCGACCCTTGGGCGCGTCGCGGGCTTGTAATTCTACTCACACTGGTCGCTGCGCTGAGCTCTGCAGCGGGCGCGGAAGCCCAGTGCTCCACCGCTGACGCTGACATGAACGGCGTGCCCGACGTCTGTCCGGCTGGCTCGAATTACATCGAGGGCACCGCAGGCGGCGACTTCATTTGGGGCACCAATCAAGACGACTGCATCTTCACGTTCGGCGGGAACGACATCATCCTGAGCCGTGGGGGCGACGACTACATCTGCGCTGGGGACGGAGGCGACACGATCTTTTCCGCCAGCGGCTCCGACAGCGTTTTCGGGGAGGGCGGGAACGACTTCGTCAACGCGGGGAGCGGGGGCGACTACATCGTAGGCGGCGACGGCAACGACAATTTGAACGGCGCTGGCGGCTCCGACGTGATTCAAGGCGGCAACGGCAACGACACCCTCAACGGCGGGTCGGGTGCGGACACGCTGAGCGGCGAGGGCGGGGACGACACCTTGAACGGGGGCAACGGCAACGATGCCCTGAGCGGAGGCCCCGGCAACGACACGCTCGACGGCGGGAACGGGACCGACTCGTGCGTCGAAGAGGTGCCGGGGACCTCCCAGGGCCTGACGAACTGCCAGCTCTTCACCTACGCCAACGTCAGCCGCTTCGAGGTGTCGCAGGACGACGCGGGCTTGGTCGTTCGTTGGGAAACCACGACCGAGGTGGGCGCCGTGGCCTTTCGCCTGTGGCGAAGCGACGCGTACGGGAGGCTTCGATGGGTCGGCGAGGTCCCGGCAGCGCCCGAGGGTGGGCTGCACGGAGCCGAGTACTTCCTGCGCGATGACGAGGCGCCTCTCGACAGCCGGGTCACGTACCTGATCGAGGAACGCACGGTGTCCGGCGGGAGCGTGCAGTACGGTCCGTACGTTCGTAATCCGGAGCCCGCCGATGTTCGCCTCCTCGGCCGCGCGCGTCTGCGCTCGCGCGCGTGGGGCCGGGTCCCACGCGAGGTCACTCTCCAGCGCCGCGCGCGTCCGGCTCGCCTGCAGAGGTTCCGGTCGTCGTCGCTCGTGCGCAAGAACGCGCCTGGGGCGGGGGCGGCAGTGTTGACGGTCGCCGAGCCCGGGTTGGTCGAAGTCGACGCGGCGACGCTTGCCGACGCGCTTGGGACGACCGGTGACGGCGTGGCTGCTCTGATTCGCGCCGGTGCGCTCGACCTTCGCCTTCTCGGTGAGCCCGTTGCGTGGCACTCGGTCGGAGACGGAGCCGCGCTTCGTTTCATCGCGCCGGAAATGATTTCGCCGTTCTCTCGAGAGCACCGCTACCTCCTTTCGATCAAAGACGGCCTGACGATGGAGGGGGCGGTGCTCGTCGAGGGGGCTGCGGCCGAGGCTCACACGTTCGTCGACACGAAGCGCTTCGAGGAAAACGTATTCCCGGGGCCGACGGGCGCACCCGATCCTCGCCAAGATCTCTTTTTCTGGCATGCCCTGTCTTCTGAAGCGGAGGCGGTCATCCCCGTCTCGCTGCCAGCGGCGGTCGAAGGCGGCGCGGAGGAGCTCCGCGTCTACGTGCACGGCGCAACTGCGCACGAAGAGCAGCCGCACGCGGTGGAGCTCCACTGGAACGGGCAGAGCCTCGGCACGTTCGAGCTCTTCGGACGCACCCGACACACGATTCATGTGGCCCTCGATGGTGTCAGCGTCGGCGCGGAAAACGAGCTCGTCGTCGAGCAGCACGTCGCCGGTGAAGCGCCGCCGGTGCTCTACGTCGATGCGTTAGAGGTGGACTACGCGCGCTACGCGGATGCCGATGCGCCTTCGTTCCGGTTCGGCCGCGCCGATGATGGCGTCCAGCACGTCGCTGGCTTGGCATCGGAGACGGTTCATCTGTACGACGTGACCGATGCGGCCGCGCCGAGGCACTACGGGGAAGTGCCGGTCGACGAGTCGGGCAGCCTGGGCTTTGTCTCAGAAGGGGACGCGCGCCGTTTCTTGGTCGTGGCCCCGCAGAGCGTGTCGGCGCCGGTCGCCGTGACGACGCACGCGCCGGTGGACCTCCGCTCCGAAGATCTCTCCGTCGACTACCTGGTCGTCGCCGCATCCCACCTCGTCGAAGAAGCGCAGGTCCTCGCAGACCTCCGGGAGGCCGACGGATACCGCACGCTCGTCGTCGACGTCGATGACGTGTTTTGGGCATTCGCCGACGGCGAGGAGGACCCCCTCGCGGTGCGGGAGCTTCTTGCATTTGCATCACGGCACTGGGACGTTGCCCCGCGATTCGCGGTGCTCGTCGGCAAAGGCAGCATGGACTACCGGGACCTGTTGGGGCTCGGTGGCAACTGGCTGCCGCCGGCACTCGCGGTGACCGAAGGTGGGCTGTTTCCCTCCGACTCGATGCTCGGGGACCTCGTGGGCGACGACGGCGTGCCGGAGGTCGCGGTGGGCCGCTTGCCGGTGACCACCGCCGAAGAGCTCGGCCGCGCTGTCGACGCGATTCGATCGTTCGAAGCCAACCACGAGACGATGACGGCGCTATTCGCCGCCGACGACTCGGAGCGCGGCGAGTTCATCGCGACCGCGCGAGCGCTTGCGGCTGACGTGGCGCCCGAGAGGACAGACGAGATCGATCTGAATACAGAAGCCCTCGAAGAGGCGCGCAATCGATTGGTCTCCGCATGGGAGAGCGGCATCAGTTGGCTGACCTATGTCGGACACGGCGGCCTCGACCGCCTCTCGACGGAAGGGTTGCTCACGGCCGGGGACCTGCCGGAGCTTACCCAGCTGCCGAGCAGTCCGGTGGTGCTCGGCTGGAGCTGCAACATTGCGCGTTTCGACATTCCGGGCTTTGCGGCGCTCGGCGAGCAGCTCGTCGTCGACGGCGGGAGCGCTGGGGTCTTCAGCGCGACCGGCTGGTCGAACCACGTCGACAGCGCGGCGCTTCGCGAAGCCTTCAGCGTGGCGGCGTTCGCCTCCGACGCGGAAACCCTCGGCGACGCGATGCTCGATGCGCACCGCAGCGCGAGCGGGGCCCCGGTGGCGCTCCACCGGGTCTACATGCTCCTCGGAGATCCGGCGCTTCGGCTCCGGGCGCCCAAGGCGGAGCCCGTCCCCGAGACGGAACCGACCCCCTCAGGCGACCCGTCGGGCGACCCGAGCGAAACCTCGAGTGAAATCGAGGTTCGGCCGGCCCCGGGCGCGGGCTGTGCGGTCCAGACCCCGGGTACGGGCAAAGGCCCGGTCGGCTTTGCTCTCCTGGTGTGGGCGGCGCTTCTCGGTTCTCGCCGGCGGCGCGTCAGGCCCCGCTGATCTGATTCGTTCCGCGCGCAGGTTTCTGCGATACTCGGGAAGTGGGGCAGGCGCGAGTCAGCCGATTTGTGGCTTTGGTCGTGCTTTCAGCGCCGGTCGCCGCAGCCGCACAGCCCTCGGGCTCACTCGCCCCGAAGGAGGCAGGCTCCGCAGCCGGAGCGATGCTGCTCGTCGAGGGTCCGGCTGTGGTCGAGGTCGCCGCATCGTCGCTTGCTGAGGCGCTAGACAGCACCCCGGAAGCCATCTCGAGTCTGCTGGGATCGGGCGGGCTCGACCTGCGCCTCGGCGGCGAGTCGATCGCCTGGCACGCGGTGGACGACGGGGCCGCGCTTCGGTTCGTGACGCCCGAGGTTCGCTCCCCGTTTTCGCGGCACCACCGGGTCGGCGTGTCGATGGCGCAGGGGATGACGATGCAGGAGCGGACGTTGATCCCGGAGTCCGCAGAGGAGCCCCATGCCTATCTCGAAACCCTGCGGTTGGAAGAGGATCTCTTCCCGGGCCCAAGCGGCGCGCCAGACCCCCGGCAGGACCTCTTCTTCTGGCATGCGTTGTCATCGAACGCCGAGGTCGCGATTTCGGTGGGCCTCCGGGCGCTCGGCGAACCGTCGGCGGTCGAGCTTCGGGTGTACGTGCACGGAGCGACCGAGCATCCCGATCAGCCGTTTCGCATCGAGCTCCATTGGAACGGCCAGAGCGTCGGGATCTTCGAGCGCACGGGGCGAACGCGGCACACCCTCACGGCTGTCGTCGACGGGGTCGGGGCGACGCTCCAAAACGAGTTGGTCGTTCGGCAGCACGTCGCCGGGGACGACGCGCCCGTGCTCTATCTCGATGCGGTCGAGCTCGACTACGTCCGCTACGCAGAGGCCGATACGACACCGTTTCGGTTTTCGGGAGCGGCCGACGGAGTCCACTCCGTGACCGGGCTCGGTTCGGACACCGCCCACCTCTACGACGTGACCGACCCGGCCGCGCCCAAGCTCTATGGTGACGTGGCGCTCGACGAAGGCGGCGGCCTCGGTTTCCTCGCCGAGGGGTCCGACCTTCGGTTCGTTGCCGCGACCCCGCAAAGCCTCGTGGCGCCGCTCGAGATCACCCGGCAGCGCCTGAGCGATCTACGCTCGACGCATCACGAGGTCGATTACGTGATCATCGTCCCGCCGCATCTCCGGAACGCGGCCGAGGCGCTCGCCCAATACCGTGAAGCCGACGGCTACCGTGTCCTCTCGGTCGACGTAAACGACGTCTATTGGGAGTTTGCGGACGGCGACCGGGACCCGTTTGCGATACGGGACTTCTTAGCATTCGCCACCGAGAACTGGGCTGTCGGTCCACGGTTCGCCGTGCTGATCGGCAACGGAAACCTCGACTATCGCGACCTGCTGGGACACGGAGACAACTGGATTCCCCCGGCGCTCGCAGTCACCGACGGCGGCCTATTTCCCTCGGACTCGATGCTCGCAGACTTCGTGGGTGATGACGGGGTTCCCGAGGTTGCGATCGGGCGGTTTCCCGTCAGCAGCGAGGAGCAGCTTCGCGGCATCCTCGGCTCGATCGAATCGTTCGAAGCCACGCACGAGTCGATGGCCGCGCTGTTCGCGTCGGACGACTCCCCGCACGATGAGTTCATCGCGGCGTCGCGCCTTCTCACGGCCTGGGTGGCGCCGGAGAGGACCATGGAGATCGACTTGACGGTCGAGACTCTAGACGAGGCTCGCAACCGGCTCGCGTCCATGTGGAGCGCGTTGAGCTGGATGACCTACATCGGGCACAGCAGCGTGGACCGCATGGCGGCCGAAGGCTTGGTCACACTTGCAGATGTCACGGCCCTCGCCGAACGCTCGAGCACCCCGGTGGTACTTGGCTGGACTTGCAACATGGTTCGCTTCGACATCCCGGGTTTCACCTCGCTTGGTGAGGAGCTTCTGATCGAGGGCGCGAGCGCCGGCATTTTCAGCGCGACCGGCTGGTCCAATCACTTCGAGAGTGACCTGCTGCGCGTGGCGTTCACAGAAGCGGTGTTCGACTCCAACGCCGAGACGATCGGCGATGCCATGCTCCGGGCGCACCGGGCCGCAGCCACGGCGTCGTTGCCTCAGCACCGCGTCTACATGCTTCTCGGCGATCCCGCGCTCCGGATCCGGGGCAAAGGGAGAACCGATTCGGATGCTCCCTCCGGTCCCGATCCGCCGTCCGATCCGCCAACGCGTACGGACCCGGCTGAGCCGTCCAGGCCGTCGAGCGCTCCGGACGCTCCGTCGCAGGCCGCCGCGGGGTGCGGAATTGCACGCCCGCGGAACGACCGAGGTCTGCTGGGATTCGCCGTGTGGGTGCTCGGGATCGCGTGGGGGGCTCGCGGGCTGCTGACTTCTCGCCGCCAGCGCCGGCACCTTCATTGACACCCCAAGGGGCTGATACTAAGCACTTCTCGATCGGGCGCGGTTCTGCCGCGCCGGAAGGCTAGCCCTCGATGTTCTCCGCCTATTTGCCGGTATTTCTGATGCTCGGTGCCGCGTTGGTGGTGGCCGTCGGGGTATTCGCGCTCACCACCGCTCTCGGGCCCAAGAACATGACGGCCGAGAAGGCGATCCCGTACGAGTCGGGCTCCGAGACGACCGGCGCCCGCCACATTCGCTTGAGCATCAAATTCTATCTGACCGCGATTCTCTTCGTCGTCTTCGACATCGAAGCGGTGTTCCTCTACCCGTGGGCGAGTCTCTTTCGCCAGCTCGGCTGGCTCGGCTTCGTCGAGATGACGCTGTTCCTCATCGTTTTGTTCGTCACGCTGGTCTACGCGTGGCGGAAGGGTGCGCTCGAATGGGAGAGCTGAAAGTCATCGGCGGCGACGCCGACGTGGCGGTTACCACCCGGCTGAGCGACCTTCTTCAGTGGGCGCGCAAGTGGTCGCTCTTCCAATACCCATTCGTGACGGCGTGCTGCGGAATGGAGTTCATGGCCACCGCGGCCCCGCGGTACGACATCGCGAGGTTTGGTGCCGAAGCGCCCCGCTTCAGCCCCAGGCAGTCGGACGTGCTGTGGATCGTCGGGACGATCAGCCAGCGCCAGGGGCCCGTCGTGCGACGGATTTGGGAGCAGATGGCCGACCCCAAGTGGGTGATCGCGTTTGGGACCTGCGCCTCGTGCGGCGGTTTCTATGACAACTACACCACGATTCCGGGCGTCGACAAGGTCATCCCGGTCGACGTCTACATCCCGGGTTGTCCCCCGCGACCTGAAGCCGTGCTCGACGCGCTGATGCTGCTTCAAGAGAAAATTCAGGCGAACGACCGTCGTCCGGTCGTCGTGCCGCCGAAGCTCGTCCCCGAGCAAGCGCCCGGAAAGCTCACGGAGGACTCATGAGCCAGGCTGTGGTGGACCGCATCTCAGCACAGCTCGGCGACCGAGTCCTCGAGACGAGCGACGCCTTCGGGGACCACGAGGTCGTCGTCGCCCCTGGCGACTGGGCTGCGCTCGCCGAGTTTCTTCGAGACGACGCCGAGCTCCAGATGGACCACTTCATCGACCTGACTGCCGTCGACTACCCGGAGCGTTCCTCTGCTCGGTTCGACGTGGTGCTCATGCTGCGCGCCTCGGGCACGGGGGCGCGCATTCGAGCGCGCACGCGCATCGAAGAAGGCAAGGGCCTCGCAACGCTGTCTTCGGTTTGGGCGGGCGCCAACTGGGCTGAACGAGAGGTGTGGGACATGTTCGGCGTCGAGTTCGACGGGCATCCGGACCTTCGCCGCATCCTCATGTACGAGGAGTTCGTCGGCCACCCGCTTCGCAAGGACTACCCGATCGACAAGGCGCAGCCCCTCGTGCCGTATCGGGAAGTGACGGACATCGAGAAGCTGCCGCCCTTCGGCATCGAGGAGGGGCAGCCGTTTGCGCGCATCGACTGGGAGTCGCGCCTCGAAGGCCGGGACAACCAGGTCTCGCCGTCGATCGGAGTCCAGCAGGGGCAGCGTCGAACGCTGAGCGATTCGGAAGCGGCGCAGGAGATTCAAGCGCGCATCGATGCGCGCATGGCTGCCGAGGACGCGGCGCCTGCCGAGGACACGACGGCTGAGGAAGGGTCGGTGGACTGATGGAACCCGCTGACGAGCTCGCCAACGACGAGGCAGCCCTCGAGCTGTCGGCCGACCCGATGCGCCTCAACATGGGGCCCTCGCACCCGGCGATGCACGGCACCATTCGAATGGTGCTCGACCTCGACGGCGAAAACATCGTCAATCTCGACGTCCAGCCGGGCTATCTTCATCGCGGTTTCGAAAAGTCGTGCGAGCGCGGTACCTGGAGCCAGGTCTTCCCGTACGCGGACCGGCTCAACTACGTGTCGCCGATGCTCAACAACGTCGGTTGGTCGCTCGCGGTCGAGAAGCTGCTGCAGATCGAAGTGCCGGAGCGCTGCCAGTACTATCGGGTCATCCTCGGCGAGCTTTCGCGCATTGCCGACCACTTCACCTGCAACGGCGCGTCGGCGATGGAGCTCGGAGCGTTTACGCCGTTTCTTTGGCTGCTCAAGGTGCGCGATTGGGTGTGGGACATCCTCGAGCGCGAGACCGGCGCGCGGATGACGCACAGCTTCGGCCGCATTGGTGGCATGGCCGAGCCGCCGACGGCGAACTTCAAAGACGACGTTCGCGGGCTGATCCCCGAGCTCCACAAAGTGGTCAAAGAGACCGAGATCATGCTCCTCCGAAACCGCATTTTCCTGGATCGGATGCAGGGCGTCGGGGTGTTGACCAAGGAGCAGGCGCTCTCGTATGGCGTGACGGGCCCGGTCGCTCGTTCGACGGGGATCGATTACGACGTTCGCAAAGACAACCCGTACTTGGTGTACGACCGCTTCGAGTTCGACGTGCCGGTCGGCGAGGACGGCGACAACTGGGACCGCTTCATGGTGCGCCTCGAAGAGATTCGGCAATCGATTCGCATCATCGAGCAGGCGCTCGATCAGATGCCGGACCACGGACCCGTCAACGTCGACGACCCGCGCATCGTCTACCCCGACAAGGAAGCCGTCTACAACACCATCGAGGCGACCATCGCGCACTTCAAGCTGGTGATGGAGGGGCTCCGCACGCCCAAGGGCGAGGTCTACAGCTTCACCGAAGGCGGCAACGGTGAGCTCGGCTTCCACATCGTGTCGGACGGGAGCGGCACGCCGTACCGGGTTCGGGTGCGGCCGCCTTGCTGGTACAACCTCGCGGCCTCGAGGGAGATGCTGATCGGCGGCATGATCGCCGACATCATCCCGACGTTTGGGTCTGTGAACATGATCGGCGGGGAATGCGACCGATGACGCGGCTTCACCGCACCTGCCGGCTTTCGTCCTCGTTCGCTCCCTGCGAAATAGCTTTCGCTATTCCTCAGTCGCTCTCTGCGGGCGCGCTCGGCATCTGCGGCAGATCCGCGCCATCGGTAGGGGGTACGCGTGCCTAGTTTCAAGCTCAATGGGAAAGAGATCGCGTTCGAGCCGGGGGAGACCGTCATGGAGGCGGCCTGGCGCGAAGGCATCGAGATCCCGCACTACTGCTGGCACCCGGGCCTCTCGATCGCGGCCAACTGCCGGATGTGCCTCGTGCACGTCAAGAGCGGGCGTCAGATGGAGATGCCGCAGCTCGCGTACGACGAGGCCAAGAAGGAGTTCGTGCCGGCGACCAAGCCGAAGCTTCAGCCGGCCTGCCAGCTCGCCGCGGCCGAAGACATGGAGGTGTCGTCGGTCGACGAGCAAGCGACCGAGGCCCAGGCCGCGGTGCAGGAGTTCCTCTTGCTCAATCACCCCGTCGACTGCCCGATCTGCGATCAGGCCGGGGAGTGCAAGCTCCAGGACTACTACTACGAGCACCAGGCCACCTTGAAGCGCAAGCTCACCGAGCCCGTCCACAAGCCCAAGGGCGTTCGGTTTGGCCCTACGATCATCTACGACGGCGAGCGCTGCATCATGTGCACCCGCTGCGTTCGGTTCTGCAGCGAAGTCGTGGGGGACGACGTGCTCGACATGCGTGAGCGCGGCAACCGCAACGAGATTTTCGTCGCACCGGGGCGCGAGCTCGACCACAGGTACACCTTCATGACCGAGCACGTCTGCCCGGTCGGCGCGCTCACCACGCAGGATTTTCGCTTCAAAGCGCGCGTGTGGTTCCTCAAATCCAACAAGGGCGTGTGCACCGGCTGTGCGACGGGCTGCAACAGCCACGTCGACTACGACCCACGCTACGGCAAGGTCTACCGGCTTCGCCCGCGCGACAACCCGGACGTCAACAAGTTCTGGATGTGCGACGACGGGATGATGAGCTACACCCGGCACGACACGGACCGCCTGACGATGGCAACCGAAGGCCGCGCCGAGCAACGCATGCCGATCGGCGAGGACGAAGCGATCGAGATCGCGGCTCGCAGGCTCGGCTCGGTCGACGCCGGGAAGTTGGCGGTGGTGCTCAGTGCTCAGCACACCACCGAAGACAACCTCGCTCTCGCGAAGCTCGCCTCGGCGCTGGGCGCAGGCGGGCTCTATCTCGCTGCGCTCGGTGGCTGGGAGGGTGACGACATCCTTCGGAGCGGCGACAACAACCCGAACCGGGCCGGCGCGACGCAGGCCGCGGGCGGTGCGCCGATGAAGACCATCGCCGAGCTGCTCTCGGACGTGCAGAGCGGCGCGGTAGACGGCGTGCTCGCGCTCGGCTGGGCCTCGGCGGAACGGCTCGAAGAGCTCGGCCCCCTGGCTTCACTCGACGCCGTCGTGTCGCTGACGAGCCACGTCGGGGCGCTTCCGGCGGTCGCCTCGGTGGTGGTCCCTGTGGCCGACATTTTCGAGGTGGCGGGCAGCTTCGTGAACGAAAAGGGCATGACGCAGGGCTTCGACCCGGTGCTCGACCCCCCGACCGGCGTCGACGCGGGCTGGCAAGTCATCGGTGCGCTCGCCAAGCAGCTCGGTCACGACCTCGGCTTCACCGATTTGGCCGGCCTCCGCGCCGGCCTCACCGACACGGTGGAGGCAGCGCAGTGACCACGACCCTCCTCGTCGTCTCCTCGCTCATCAAGGTTCTCGTGGTGCTCCTGATCACGGTGGGCGCGTTCGCTCCCGTCCTCATTTGGGCCGAGCGCCGGCAAAGCGCGATGATTCAGGACCGCTTGGGCCCTAGTCGTGCGGCAATCGTCCTTCCTCCAGGCGCCGTTTCGGTGATCGACCGGGCGCGCGTGCCGCTCAGGCGACTGTCTCTGCTGATGGCCGTGATTGCGCTCGCTACGCTCATCGCGCTCACCTACGTGGCCATTCGCGGAAGCAACCCGCTTCCGGTCGACGCGTCCGTGCTCGCGAAAACGCTGGCAGGTACCGGTCTCGCGTTCGTGCTGCTGCACGTCGGCTACCGCGTGCACTCGATGATCGTCCGAAACGACGGCCGCATCATGTTGATCGGCCTGCTGCACCCGCTCGCCGACGCGCTCAAGTTCATCTTCAAAGAGGACTTCGTCCCGCCCAAATCCGACAAGCTGCTGTTCTCGGCAGGGCCGATCATCGCGTTGATTCCAGCCATTGCGGCCTTTGCCGTGATCCCGTTCGCAAGCACGCTGCATCTCGACCACCTCAACGAGGTGCTGCCACGCACTGGCGCGCTGTCCGGCCCAGCGGTTCCGATGCAAATCGCCAGCGTCAACGTTGGCATCCTGTTCATCTTCGCCATCGCGAGCACGGGCATCATCGGCGCCGCGATCTCAGGCTACGCGTCCGACAACAAGTACTCGCTCCTCGGCGGCATTCGCGCCGCGAGCCAGATGGTCAGCTACGAGGTCGTGCTCGGGCTGACCCTCGTGCCGGCCTTCATGGTGTACGCGTCGCTTCGTCTCGAAGACATGGCGATGTGGCAGCACGAGCACTTTTGGGGGATCTTCATCCCGCCGCTCACCCTCGCGGCGATCAACTTCTTCGTCGCGGCGATCGCGGAGACCAAGCGCGTGCCGTTCGACCTCCCGGAAGGGGAGAGCGAGCTCGTCGGAGGCTACCTCACCGAATACTCCGGGATGAAGTTCGGCATGTTCTTCATGGGGGAGTTCGTCGAGGTCGTGTCGCTCGCCGCAATCGCCACCGTGTTGTTCTTTGGCGGCTGGGACGTTCCGTTTCTCTATCGGGACGGCTTTGAATTCACTTTGCCGTTCGTTGCAGGCGGCCTCAGCGTGCCGCTCGTGCACTGGCTCGTGGTGGCGATCCAGTTCTTCGTCTTCCTTTTCAAAATCATTGTGCTGATCTGGCTGCAGCTCATGATCCGCTGGTCCCTGCCGCGGTTCCGCTACGATCAGCTAATGTCGCTCTGCTGGAAGGGGCTTCTGCCCATTTCGCTTCTCAACATTCTCGTCATGGGCGCGTTCATCCTGTCGGGCTGGCTCGACCGGTTTGTCGGGCTCTTCGACACGCTCTTTTGAGGTTTCGCATGGCAGCCGGAGTCAAAGTCATCAAGAAGCCAGGCCGCACCGTCGGTGAGCAGGTCTACGTGCCGGAGATCGCCAAAGGCCTCGGCTTTGCCATGGGTCGCTTCTTCAAGAACACGTTCGGGCCGAAGGCCAAAAAAGAGATCGCCACGGTCAGATACCCCGAAGAGAAGATCGAGTATCCGGAGCGCTTCCGGGGCATCCACCGGCTGACGCATCGCACCGATGGGTCTCCCCGCTGCGTCGCGTGCCTGTGCTGCAGCACGGCGTGTCCGGCGCAGTGCATCCACATCGAGCCGGCCGAGTACGAGCCGGGTGACGCTCGCTATGGCTACGAGCGGTATCCGGCGGTCTTCATGATCGACGAGCTTCGCTGCATCTTCTGCGGCTACTGCGTCGAGGCGTGCCCGTGCGACGCGATTCGGATGGACACCGGCATGCACATGCCACCTTCCACGCGCCGCGAGCACTTCCTCTACGACAAGGAAACCCTGCTCTCGATTCCGGGGCGCGACGGCACCTATCTGACCGCCAACATGCGCCATGAGCCCGGCGACCCGACGCACCCGGGCGCGGATCGCGAGCGCGGACACTAGCCGGTGACGGGCCCGCGTTCGGCGAGCCGCACGGCGCTGATGATCGCGGATGTAAAAAAGGGGACTGTCCCCAATATAATTTGGGCAACCACCCTGAAGGCAGCACAACCCGCACGGCGCCATCCGCCCCAAGTCTTGGTAAGACCTGGAAGGCACCCCCCGCGAGCCCGCAGGGCGAAGCCCGGCGCAAGTGCGCCGGCAAGGCAGAGCGAAGCGAATGCCGCGCGAGGGAGGACTACGGGTGGGGGTGGGCGGGGCGGTGTTAACGAGCCGTACCACGCCCCGGATCCTGCACCCCGCCCCCACCACATCCGCGGTAGCCAAGCCACACAGAGCCAAACGCAAGCGCTCAGAGTCAGTGACATCGTCAGTGCCAGCGCCCGTGACAGGCGCCAGTGTCAGCGCCAGTGTCAGCGTCAGTGACAGCGTCAGTGCCAGTGACAGCGTCAGCGCCAGTGTCAGCGCCAGTGAACGCGCCCAGCGTAATTAACCACGAAACCTCCGCGCCCATCGGACGATACCTGTGGCGTGGGCTTGTCTGCGGCTGTACGGTGGCTTCCGTTCATGGGGGATGTCGACTTCGTTTTGAGGGAGCGGTTTGGGCTCGACTCCTTTCATGCGTGGCAGCGCGAAGCGATCGACGAGCTGCTCGAGGGGCGGAAGAAGGTCGTCGTCATCGCTCCCACCGGGGGCGGTAAATCGCTTTGCTATCAGCTCCCGGCCGCGGTGCTCGACGGCACCTCGATCGTCATCTCGCCCCTGATCGCGCTCATGGAAGACCAGGTTCGGGCGCTGTCGGAGCGCGGGGTCGCGGCGACCTATCTCGCCTCCACGCTCGACCCGGAGGAGCTCCACCGCCGCGAGCGGGACCTCGCCGACGGCTGCTACGAGCTCGTCTACGTCGCGCCCGAGCGTCTCGAGTCCGCGCGTCTCGTCACGCTGCTCGAGGGGCTTCGGCCGCCGCTCGTCGCAATCGACGAAGCCCACTGCATCTCGCAGTGGGGTCACGATTTTCGCCCTTCCTACCTGCGCATCGGAGAGGTTCTGGCCAGGCTCGGGCCCGAACGCGTTCTGGCGTGCACCGCAACCGCCACACCGATGGTGCGTGACGAGATCCAGGCGCGCCTCGGGCTCTCGTCGACCGAGGCCGCGGTCATCCTCCGCGGCTTCTCGCGACCCAACCTGCACCTCGCCGCCATCGAGAGCGACAGCGCGTCTGCCCGGCGCAAGCGCATGCTCGCCGCGCTTCGTAGTGCGCTCGGTGATCCTGCGTCGCCGCGTGGCGGCGCGATCGTCTACGCGGCCACGCGGCGCAACACCGAGCGCGTCGCCGACGCGGTTCGGGCCGAGGGCTGGCGCGTCGAGCCGTACCATGCGGGGCTCTCCCCCACGGTGCGCGAGGACGTCAACCGGCGCTTCGCCGCCCGCGCGCTCGACGTCGTCGTCGCCACCAACGCGTTTGGCATGGGCATCGATCGGGCGGACATCCGCACCGTCGTTCACGTCCAGGCGCCGGGGTCGGTCGAGGCGTACTATCAAGAGGTCGGCCGCGCCGGTCGAGACGGGCAGCCCGCGCACGGGCTCCTTCTCACCAGCTCCGGCGACCTCGGGCTGCGGCGCCGTCTCATCGGCTTCAGCGGCGATCGCGACTCCGCCGACGCACCCGACTCCGACCACGCGAGGCGGCAGTGGCACCTCTTTCTCGACCTGATGCGCTACGTCGAGGCGGGGAGCTGTCGCCACGATTTCATCCTGCGCTACTTCGGGGACGAGCAGGAGACGCTAGGCGGCTGCGGCCACTGCGACGTCTGCGAGCGACTGGAATCGGGCGGCCCACGACCGAGCGCCGTCTCGGAGTCCGACGCGCTCGTCGTGAGAAAGGCGCTCTCCGGGGTGGCGCGCAACCGGGGGCGGGCGGGCCTCACGGCGGTTGCGGACATGCTTCACGGCGCGGACAACGAGCGGCTGCGGCGACTCGGCCTAACCGAGCTGTCCACGCACGGGCTCCTGCGCGATCGGCCCAAGGCGTGGGTGCTCACGCTGCTCCGCCGTTTGATCACCGCCGCCCTCGTCGACCTGACACCCGGCGAGTTTCCGGTGCCGCACCTCACCAAAGCCGGCGTCGCCACGATGACCGGCGAGCTGCCGGTTCGCGTTCTTCTTCCGGATGCCAGCGCGGGGCGAGCCCGGTCCAGCCGTCCGGTCGCCGCAGCCCGAGAGATGCCCGACAACGTCGACGCCTCGCTGTTCGAAAGCCTACGCGAAACCCGTCTCGGCCTCGCGCGCGCCAAAGGCGTTCCGGCGTACGTGATCTGTCACGACCGCACGCTCCTCGAAATGGCGGCCTTCAAGCCCACCTCCGTCGAGGCGCTGGCCGCGATCCACGGCATGGGCCCCGCGCGAATCGCGAGCTACGGCGAGCCCTTTCTCGAGGCCGTTCACGCCCACGCGTCGTAGCCCAGTCGCTCAGGCCGCGGACACGTGCTCCTGCGGCGCGGCGAGCACCTTTCCGAGGAAGTCCAGCACCGCGCGGATTCTCGCGCTATCCCGAAGGTCCTTGTGCACGGCCTGCCAGATCTGGCGCGGCTCTGGAGCGCCCTCGAGCGGGACCCGAACGAGATGCCGATCGTGGTCTGCCACCAGGCACGGAAGAAGACTGATGCCGCTGCCCGCCAGCGTGGCCGAGTAGATCGCCGACACGCTGTCCGACCTGAGCGCGACGCGCGCGCCATCCATGCGCGCTTCGATCCAATCGTTCTCGCGACGAAACGGCCGAAGCTTCGCGAAGAGAATCAGTTGGTGTCCGGCGAGCGAATCCTTGGGTAGCCCGTACCGATCGACATAGTCGATCGATGCGTAGAGCCCGAGGTGAATGAACGAGAGGCGTTTGATGATCAGGTCTTCCTGAGTCGGGCGCGCGAGGCGGAGGGCAATGTCGGCTTCGCGGCGTGCGAGGTTCACGTCGAGATTGGTGCAGTGCAGCTCGAGCTGGATCTCGGGATAGCGCTCGCGGAACCGGCGGAGGTGCGGCGCGATGAACCGAGTGGTCAGCATTTCGGTCGCGGTGAGCCGCACCACGCCCTCGAGTTTCTGGTCTTCCCCAGCGACGTCGCGCTCGACGCCGAGGGTCTCCCGTTCGATGCGCTCGGCGCGCGGGAGCAGCCGGTGGCCGGCTTCGGTCAACACGTAGCCGTTCGGCGTTCGGTCGAAGAGCCGGGCGCCGAGCTCTTCCTCGAGCTTGCCGAGGCGGCGGCCGACCGTCGTTGGGTCCAGCGTTAGTGCAGCCCCTGCTGCAGCGAGCGTGCTGTGGCGCTGGAGCGTCAGGAAATACCGAACATCGTCCCAGTTAAACATGGGCTGCATTGTCGCAGCGTTGACTGGCCGACGCAACTGCAGAAATGCGTTTTCGAGCTGCGCCACTCGGCCCTCATGCTGCCCTAAGTCATTCATATGAAACGTGAAAGGAGGCCGATCATGCACATGCTGAGACACATCGATCCGGAGCTTCACCAGGAGGTGCTCCGCAGGCGCGCCCGCGTTTGGAGTGATCTTGCCAGCTGGCTCGGAGGCGCGTGGCAACGCGCGTGGCGCGGTCGGTGGCGCGTCGACGTCCCGATCCTCATCGATGAGGTTTTGACGGACCTCGCTTACGGGAGGGAATGAAAAACGACCACGCAAGCTCGAAATTCGTCCATTTGGCAACCTTACCAACATAAAAATCTGTTATCATAGTAATTCAGGCTTGGATCAAGGAATGAATACTATGCGCTCATGGCTGCTAGGGACCGCACTCTTGCTGTTTGCAGCAGGATGCGGGGGTGGGACGACGCCGAATGGCCAAGTGGCGCCCTCGATTACGTCGACTCCTCCGTCGACGGCGACCGAAGGCGTTCCCTTCAACTACACCGTGACGGCGAGTGGCATGACGCCGATGGAGTTCGCAGTCGTCTCCGGACCGCCCGGCATGAGCGTTCATCCTGCCACCGGCGTCGTCACGTGGATGCCGATGACCGGCGGCAGCGTGCCTGTCGAGCTCAGCGTGACCAACATCGCGGGAGTCGACACGCAGGCATTCACCGTCGAGGTGGAAGGCCTGACCGGCCCGGTCTTCACCACCGAGCCGCCGACCGAAGCCACCGTCGCGGCGGAGTATGCGTACGACCCGTCGGTCGTCGCCAACGGAACCGTGACCTGGAGTGCGCCAGTCGCTCCCGAAGGTTTGACGATCGACCCCGAAAGCGGGTCGGTGCGATGGACGCCGACCGAGGCGCAGGCGGGCTCGCAGGACATCACCGTTCGCGCGACCGAAGACGAGAGCGGGCTGTTCACCGACCAGGCGTACGCCGTCGATGTGGAAAACACAGGAGGGCCGGCCGTGATCACGTCCGCGCCTCCGGAGAACGTCTTGGCCGGCGAGCTCTTCACGTATGACGCCACCGCGGCGGGCGCGTCCACCATTCAGTGGTCGTTGCAGACCCCGACGAGCGGCACACCCGCGGAGGGGGTCACGATCGTGACCAACCCGCCCGTCGGTCCCGCAGTCACCGTGCAGTGGGACACCGCGGTGGTCGCGCCGGGCGAATACACGATCGCGCTCCAGGCGCAGAACCAGCTTGGCGCCCCAAGCGTCCAGGAGTTCTCGGTGACCGTCGATCCGAGGCCGCCGGTGCCGGAGATCGACCTCCTCACCAACCCGCCGCCGGCGACGATGTTCGTGGGCACGGCGTACACCTACGACGTTGCTCTCACACCCGAGAGCGAAAGCGAGGGGGTCGTTTGGAGCCTGACCGGCACGACCGTCCCCGAGGACCTCGCGATCACCATCGACGCGACGACCGGCGAGGTCGGCTTCACCGCGTCGGAGTCGAACGGCGAGCTTCAGTACAGCTACACGGTGCGCGCGGAAAACGTGCTCGGCGAGGGGGACGAGGCCACCATCGTGGTCGACGCGGTGTTCCCGCCGGCGATCCCGATCCTCACCGTCGTGCCGGATACGGTTTTCACGCTCGAGGTGGGTGAGCGCTTCTTGGGCGCCGCGGCCAGTGCCACGGGGAACCCGACGCCGGTGCTGTCGATCGACGGCACGCTGCCCGATTTCCTCGAGTTCGACCCGCTAACGGGGCTGCTGTCGGCTTCGTCGACGAAGCCCGAGCCCGACGTTTCGGACCTCGGCCTGCATACGTTCGACATCGTCGCGACCAACACCGAGGGCACCGATCGCGAGACGATCGAGATCACGGTGATCGCCGCGCCGCCTTCGGTGGATTCGATCACGCCCGCAGCAGGGCGCCGGCAATCCGACGTTCCAATCGTGGTTCGCGGAGCCGGCTTCGTGACCGAGGCGGCGCCGACGATCCGGATCGAGCTCGGAGCCTACCAAGAGACGCTCGCGACGACCTTCGTCGACGACTCCACTCTCACGGCGACGGTGCCGATCGATCTCGCGCGACCCTCGGGGGTCTACGACGTGGTGGTCGACCAGGGCTCCACGACCTCGCTCGCGAAGCGCTTCACCGTGACCGAAGGAGCCGGGACGACCCTGAGCGGCAGCGTCGGCGTCGACATCACGCTGCAAGCGATCGACAGTCCGCACGTGATTACGGACGACCTTCGTATCGAGAACGGCGCGACGCTCACGGTCGAGCCCGGGGCGGTCGTGATGTTGGCGGGCGCCACCAACCGGCGCATCGACGTCGGGACCGGCACGGCGGGCGCGCTCGTCGCGGACGGCGGCGAGCCCGGGGTCGGCGACCAAATCGTCTTCACGCGGTTTCAGGACGTGGGCGCACCGCCGCCGAGCGGCCACTACAGAGGGCTTCGCTTCGGCGCCAACATCATCTCGTCCACGACGACGCTCCAAAACGTCGTCGTCGAGTTCGGCGGGCGTCGGAACACCGACGTCAACATCGGGGCCATCGAGGTCCTGAGCGCCTCGGCGCCGACCATCGCGGACTCGATCGTGCGCGAGAGCCTCAACTATGGCCTCTACGCGCAGGGCGGCGCCGGCTCCGAGACGCTCGCATGGTTCGACGACAACCAGCTCACGGCTAACGGCCGCGCGCCGATCAGCGTCGGGTCCAACGAGGTGTCGACGCTCGGCGCGAATCTAGAGGTGCTCGAAAACGGAGAAGACCGGATCTTCGTTCGTGGCTCCACGGTCAATCGCGCCGATGCCTCCTGGGCGAACTACGGTGTGCCTTACTTCCTCGACAGCGGCATCATCGTTCGAGGCGGAAGCACGATGACGCTCGCGGCCGGCACTGAGATGCGATTCGACACCGGCTCGAGGCTGCAGGTCTCGACGGACTCCGAAGAGGGTACGCTCGTCGCCGCGTCGACGCCCGAGGCACCGATCCGCCTCGTCGCGAACGACACCGTGTGGGACGGCGTGCATCTCGGGCGCCAGATGCAGGCCGGCACGGTCCTGCGAAACGTGAGGGTCGAAGGCTTTTCCGCCTCGGTCAACGGTGGCGTCCGGGTCGACAATCCGTTGACCGCCTTCGACCCGATCGCAATCATCGAAAGCTCGGTGATAGAGAGCGCGGAGACCGGCGCGGTGGGAGTCTACGTCTCGTCGAATGCACGCGTGAGCTCGTTCCAGAACAACGTGGTCGACGTCGACGGCTTCACCGTCAGCGCAAGCCTCGCCGGCTTCGACGACGTTCTTCAGCCATCGAACGTCTACGAAGCGCCGCTTCGCGTCCGGAGTAGCTCGGTGACGGGTGCCACCATGGTGTGGAACAAGCCGGTTGCGGGCGACGGCACCCCGCAGCCGATTCAGCCGACAGGGAACCTCAGCGTCGAAGATGGCGCCCTGACGATCGCAGCGGGCAATCGGCTCGAAATGCCGCTCAACGGGCAGATCACGATCACGAACGCTGAGCTCGTCGTCAACGGAACGGCTGGGGATCAGGTGGTGTTCACCCCTGCGTCGGGTGTCGCGCACTGGTATCGGATTCGGATGCGGGGGATTGGCTCGGGCGGGGCCTCGACCATCACGTACGCGATGCTCGAGTCTGCGGGCAACGACCCTGCTCTCGGCGCCGACGACAGCCGGGCGGCGATCGTGCTTCAATCGATCTCGGGCGTCCCGGCGCTCGCGTCGGTGACCAACACCACCGTAGTCGGGAGCAATGGTTACGGGATCACCTTTGCCGACGGGTCACACTGCAACGGGGCATGCGACGACAACGTCGTCGTCGGTTCTCGCTTTTCCGCGGTCCGAATCCACGCGAACTCCATCGGTCGATTCGGCACCGGCAACACGTTGTCCGGCAACAACACGTCGAGCACGCCCGGTCACGAGGGCGTGTGGACCCTTGGCGACGTCGTCGACACCACGGCAACCTGGCCGGCGAACGATGTGCCGTATGTCGTGCAGGGTGACATCGAAATCCGCCAGTCGGATCCGACCGCGGCTGTGCCCGTCGTCACGCTCGAGCCAGGCACGGAGATGCGGTTCGAGACCAACAGGCGGCTCCGCGTAGGCGAGGGCAACGACGGCATGCTCGACGCCCAGGGGACGGTTTCTTCGCCGATCACGTTCACCACGGCGGACACGGTCACGCCGACATTCTGGCGTGGCATCGACTTCAATCAGGGGTCGGACGGGTCCGTGTTGGATCACGTGACGGTCTCGTACGGCGGCCGAACCGAGAACACCGGCAACGTGAACTTCCGGTCGGGTGCGGTGGTGACGATTGGGATCGTGACGCTCAGCCACTCGGAAGACTACGGCGCGGTGATCTACTCGGGCTCTGCACCGATGTTCACCGGTCCGTCGACCGATCGCGTGTACACGCGGAACGGACAGGAGTCGATTCCAGGTCCGGGAGACCCGACGTTCGACTGCGTGCGTGACACCGTCGCGGACACCTGCCTACAGCTCTGACCGCGCAGCGGCCGTTCGTGGAGGTTGCGCCGCCAGATCGGCTCTCCTACGCTCACCCCTTGGTGTCAGACGACGGCCACGACATTTCGCAGAAAACGCTTGCGGTTCACGGGGGTGAGCCGCGCACGTACCCGTACGACGCGCTGGCGGCGCCCATCACGCAGACCGCGACCTATTCCTTTGCCGACACGGCGGAGCTGATCGCCTACTTCGAGGGCCAGAAAGAGCGGGAGGAGTACGGACGCTACGGAAACCCCTCCGTGAGGCTCGTCGAGGAAAAGGTCGCGGCCCTCGAGCGCACCGAGGACGCCGCGGCGTTTGCGAGCGGCATGGCCGCGGTGACCTCCACCATCCTGGCCCTCGTCAAGTCGGGCTCGCACGTGGTTCTTTTCGCGGACTGCTACCGCCGAACGCGCCAGTTCGTGACCACGTTTCTCGACCGCTTCGGCGTCTCGCACACCCTGATCCCGCCTGCGGACGTCGGCGCGCTTCAGGAGGCCCTGCGGCCCGAGACGCGCCTCGTCATCGCGGAGGCGCCCACCAACCCCTATCAGACCATACCGGACCTCGAGCAGGTGGCGAGCATCTGCCGGGACGCCAAAGTCAAAACACTGATCGACAGCACCTTCGCGACACCGGTCAACTTCAAGCCGGCCGGCTACGGCATCGACATCGTGGTGCACAGCGCGACCAAGTATCTGGGGGGCCACAACGACGTCCTCGGCGGCGTCGTCGCGGGCAAGGCCGGCTTGGTCTCACTCGTTCGCGACCTTCGAAGCGTGTTCGGCGCCTGCCTCGATCCCCACGCCGCGTACCTGATCCACCGCGGCATCAAGACTCTCGCGATCCGCGTCGAGCAGCAAAACCACTCGGCGTTTGCCCTCGCGGAGCGGCTCGAGCGCCATCCGCGGGTGCGCAAGGTCTGGTACCCGGGGCTCGAGTCGCATCCGAACCATGCCACGGCCAAACGACTGATGGTCGGGTACGGCGGCGTGGTCACCTTCGAGGTCGACTCGGACCTCCACGGGACCAGCCGCTTCGTCGACGCCTGTCGGATCCCGCGCATCGCGCCGAGCCTCGGCGGCGTCGAGTCGCTGATCGAGCAGCCTGCGCTGATGAGCTACTTCGAGCTCAGCACCGAAGAGCGAGAAGCGATCGGCATCAAGAACAACCTCGTGCGCTATGCGGTGGGCATCGAAGACACCGACGAGCTCATCGACGATGCCGTGGCCGCGCTCGACGCAACGAGCTGAAGTATCGCCTTCGACACTGCGATTCGGCTTACAAAACGGCGCTGCAAAGCTGCTCTACCACTGATGCCCCGGCGCCGAGGGCCTGTTGACAACGTGTGCAAGTGCGCGGAATGCTTATTGACGCGCCTGCCCCCCTCGTTATACTCCGTGCCCAATGGGGAAAGAATCGATGACGAAATCCGAGCTCATCGACGCTGTGGCCCAGCGGACGAAGATCACCAAGAGCCGAGCTGAACAGGTCGTAAACTGTGTCTTCAACGCGATGACCACGGCGCTCGAGCAGGGGGAGGGGATCGAGATCCGCGGCTTCGGGAGCTTCACGGTGCGCGAGTACAAATCCTACAGCGGCCGAAACCCGCGTACCGGCAAACCGGTGCCCGTGCCCGAAAAGCGACTGCCCTTTTTCAAAGTCGGCAAAGAGCTCAAGGAGCTCGTCAACGGCGGCAGCGCCGGGCCCGGCGAATAAGGCATCGGATGGAGCCCGAGGCGCAGCTCGCCGAGCTGAAGCGCGGAGTGGTCGACCTTCACGTGGAGTCGGAGCTGCTCGAGCGCCTGAGCGCCGGCCGCCCGCTGAAGATCAAAGCCGGCTTCGACCCCACGCGCCCAGACCTGCATCTCGGGCACACGGTGTTGCTCAACAAGATGCGGCAGTTTCAGCAGCTCGGTCACCACGTGGTGTTCATCGTCGGGGACTTCACCGCGCAAATCGGCGACCCGTCGGGGCGGAGCAGCACGCGGCCGGTGCCCACCCGCGAAGAGATCCTCGAGGGGGCCCGGACGTATGCCGATCAGGCCTTCAAGATCCTCGACCGCGATCAAACCGAGATCGTCTACAACGGATCGTGGCTCGGCAAGATGGCGTTCGACGATGTCATCCGGCTCGCGGGCAAGTACACGCTCGCGCGCATGATGGAGCGCGACGACTTCAAGCGGCGCTGGGCCGAGCACGAGAGCATTTCGCTGCACGAGCTCTTGTACCCGCTGGCGCAGGCGTACGACTCGGTGGTGCTCGAGTGTGACGTCGAGCTCGGCGGCACCGACCAGCTCTTCAACCTGCTGGTGGGGCGTGAGATCATGCGCGAGATGGGCCAGCGACCGCAGATCGTGATGACCACGCCCATTCTCGAAGGCATCAACGCGCGCACCGAAAATGGAAAGATCGTCGGTGCGAAGATGAGCAAGTCGCTCGACAACTACGTCGGGGTTGCGGAGGCGCCGAAGGAGCAGCTCGGCAAGCTGATGAGCATCTCGGACGACTTGATGTGGCGCTACTACGAGCTGTTGTCGACGGAGCCCGAGGCGAGCATCGCGCGAAAGAAGGCCGCGTGCTCGTCGGGCGAGATGAATCCGAGAGACGCCAAGCTCGAGCTCGCCAAAGAGATCGTCAGCCGCTATCACGACCGAGCGTCGGCCGACGCCGCCGAAGCGGGATGGCTCGCGCAGTTTTCGAAGCGGCAGGTGCCCGACGAGATGCCGGAGCACGAGCTGGCGCTCGAGGAGGGCGCGGTGTGGGTACCGAAGCTCCTCTGCGACATCGGCCTCGTGAAGAGCTCGAGCGACGGCCGTCGGCGCATCCAACAGGGCGGCGTCGAAATCGACGGCCACCGTGTCACCGACCCCCAGGCGAAGCTCGAAAAGGGCGGCCCCTACGTGATCAAGGCCGGCAAACGCGCCTGGGCCACCGTCACGCTGAAGTAGGGACACTCTCCGCTGCGCAACCCCTCGAAACTGCTAGCCTCCTAGCGCAAAGATCGCAGCGCCAAATCATTGGGGTTTTGCGCTGCGATCTTTGCCGTAGGAATGGTTTGATTTCGAATGGTTAGGGAGGGGAGAGTGTCCCCATGAGGATTGGGACGTCGTACAAGCAGCATCCTGGGCTCGCGGAGAGTTGGGATGCGATCGTCATCGGCTCGGGCATCGGGGGGCTTTCGGTGGCGGCGACGCTGTCGAAGCTTGCGGGGCAGCGGGTGCTCGTGTTGGAGCGGCACTACACCGCGGGTGGGTTCACGCACACCTTTAGGCGCCCCGGGTACGAGTGGGACGTCGGGATTCACTACATCGGGGGCGTGTCGCACCCGAGGGGCCTCGGCCGCAGGCTCTTCGACTTCCTGACCGACGGCGAGCTCGACTGGGCCGACATGGGGGAGGTCTACGACCGGATCATCCTCGGCGACAACGCCTACGACTACGTCAAAGGCTACGAGAGCTTCCGCGCCAAGATGCACGACTACTTCCCCGAGGACAAAGCCGCGATCGACCAGTACCTCGAAAAGGTGGTGGCCACCGCCAAGAAGGCGACGATGTTCTTCGCCGAAAAGGCCGTCCCGCCCGTGGTGTCGACTCTCTTCGGCGGGATGATGCGTCGCTCGGGCGTCAAAGAAGCCTCGAGGACCACGCGCGAGGTGCTCGAGGAGATCACACAGAACCAAGAGTTGATCGGCGTGCTCACCGGGCAGTTTGGGGACTACGGCCTCGTCCCGGCGGAGAGCAGCTTTCTGATGCACGCGATGCTGTTCGCGCACTATCTCCGCGGCGCGGGGTACCCCGTGGGCGGCGCGTCGCGCATCGCAGAAACCATTTTGCCCGTGATCGAGCGCTCCGGCGGAGAGGTGGTCACCAACGCCAACGTCACCGAAATCATCATCGAGAACGGCAAGGCGACGGGCGTACGGCTCGAGGACGGCCGTGAGCTCCGAGCCCCGACGGTGGTCAGCAATGCGGGCGTGATCAACACGTTCGAGCACCTCGTCCCTGAAGAAACCGCCGCCGGCCTCGGGTTTTCGAAGAAAGCACGCGAGATCGGCAACTCGATTGCACACCTTTCGCTCTACATCGGCTTGAAGGAGCCCACCGAAGCGCTCGGACTCGAGAAGACCAACCTCTGGGTGTATCGGGACCACCGGCACGAAGAGAACTTCGCCGCGTTTCGGAATGACATCAACGCGCCGCTTCCGGTCGTCTATCTCTCGTTCCCGTCCGCGAAGGACCCCGACTTCGAGCGTCGTTTTCCCGGGCGCTCCACGATCGAAGCGATCACGCTCGGGCCGTACGAGCCGTTTGCAAAGTGGGCGAGCACGCGCTGGAAGAAGCGAGGCGACGAGTACGACGAGCTCAAGGCGAGCCTCTCCGAACGGCTTCTCGATACGCTCTACGCGCAGGTGCCCGCCACGCGCGGCAAGATCGACGTGGCCGAGCTGTCGACCCCGCTCACGACGACCAACTTCGCCGCTCATCAGGAGGGCGCGATCTACGGCCTGGCGCACGGCCCGGCTCGCTTCGAGGCTCGCTGGCTGCGGCCGCGCACGCCGATCAAGGGCCTCTACCTCACCGGCGCCGACGTGGTGAGCGCCGGCCTGATGGGTGCACTGATGGGCGGCATGAGCTGCAGCTCCGCGGTGCTCAAGGGCAACGTGCTCGGCCAGGTGCTCAAGCAGCCCGCGCCGGTGTTGAGCCAGTCGCCGCCGTCGGCCGCACGAACGTAGCCCAAGCGGCCTAGGCTCGAGCCGCCCCGATCACCTCGTCGCGCGAGGGCACGTCGTCGGGCACCTCCGCGAGCAGCACGTCCGCCGGGCAGCGCGCATCTTCGAGAAGAGCGCGGAGTGGGCGGAGCAGGGCGGTCTCGTCGTCTCCGGCTGCGTTGCGATCGCCGATGCGGCGGAGGCCCGCCTCGGCGAGCTCGAGGACCTCGCCGGCCCAGTCCACGGCGTCACGATTCATGAACTTGGTTTGCACGCCGTGCCGTGCGAGCGAATCGCGCTGCCGCTCGACGTCGTCAAATGACCACGGATCGACCAGGGACTCGAGCGCGCGAAAGCTATCGTCGTCGTAGAGAAGGCCCTTCCACAGCGCCGGGAGCGCGAACGTCAGCTCGGGGCGCTGCGCGTCTGCGCCGCGGTATTCGAGCGTGCTCTTCAAGCGAACCTCGGGGAAGAGCGTGCTCAGGTGCACCACCCAGTCGTCGTAGCGCGCGCGCACGCCCTCGAAGCCCTGCTCCATGAAGCTGCGAAACGTCTGGCCCGTGTTGTAGTGGGCTTTTCCGTGTCGCTTCACGAGGAACATCGGAGCGTCGAGGGCCCATTCGACGTAGTCCCGGTAGGTGGGGTGATCCTTCCAAGCAAAGGGCAGCAGCCCCGAACGGTCGGGGTCCATGTGAAGCCACGTGAGCGCCCGGTACGACCGATAGCAGCTTCGCCTTCCGCTCTCCCATGGGCTGTTGGCGAACATTGCCGTCACGATCGGCTGGGCGCGGAGGCCGACCCTCAGCTTCCGCATCGCGTCTTCCTCGGAGGCGTAGTCGAGATTGGCTTGCACCGTGCAAGTCTTCGTCATCATCTCGGCGGCCATCGACCCGCGCGTCGGCATGTAGCGGCGCATGACGTCGTACCTCAGCTTCGGGACCCAGCAGAGCTCCTCCACCGAGGCGAACGGGTGGTAGCCGACCGAAAGCCACACGAGACCGAGCTCGTCGATGATCGGCTGGAGCTCCGCCCAGTGCGCGTCGGACTCCGCCTTGCAGTCGTGCACGGTCACGAACGGCGACCCCGAGAGCTCGATCTGCGAGCCCGGCTCGAGCGTCACCGACCCATCGTGCCGCCGAAGAGCGACGACCGGGCCACCGTCGGTTTCACGCTCGGCCTCCCAGCCGTGCTCGCGCATCAGATGCTCGAAGATCGCCACCACGCTGACCGGGCCGTCGTAGGGCAGGTGGGCGCCGCTATCGGCCAGCACGGCGAAGCGCTCCGCCTCCGTCCCGATGCGCCAGTCGGCGCGCGGCTTCTCCGCGTCGTAAAAGACGGTGAGCAGGTCGTCTATCCCGCGAAGCGGCGCGTCGGGTGGTGGCAACGTGTCCTCTGGGTCCGCCCGTGGGGCGCCGGAGACTACCACGCATGGCGCGTCCGCGCCGGTGGGAGCTGGCGGTTGCGCGAGCCGGCGGGACGTGGTGGAACACGGCCGTGGATCGATTGCTCGAGCTTCTCCGTGAGCGAGGTTTCCGCCGCGGGAGCTTCGTCCTGAGCTCGGGGCGAGAGAGCGACTTCTTCATCGACTGCAAACCGGCGGTGCTCCTGGCCGAGGGACACGTGCTGGTTGGGGAAGCGTTGCTGCGGACGATTCGGGAGACGGTTGGCGAAGTGGCCGCAGTGGCCGGCGTCGAGCTCGGGGGGTGCTCGCTCGCGTCCGCGGTGGCACAGGCGTCGTGGCAAGCCGGTCCGCCGCTCGACGCCGTGTACGTACGCAAACAGGAGAAAGGCCACGGCACGCGCAGGCTTCTCGAAGGCGCCAACCACCTCGCGAAAGGGGCCAAGCTGGTCGTCGTCGAAGACACGGTCACGACCGGCGGCTCGACGCTTCGCGCCGTCGACGCGATTCGCGATTCTGGGTTCGAGGTCGAGGGCGTCGTCGCAGTCGTCGATCGGCTCGAGGGCGGCGCCGCAGCCATCCGCGACGCAGGGGTGCGCTTCAGCGCCCTCTACAATCGAAGCGACTTCATGGGGGACACGTGACGGGGGCCTTGCGCGTCGTGCTCGCGTGCGCGCTGCTCGTGTCTGCGTGCAGGTCGCAACCGATTTCGATGCAACCGAGCGCTCGCACGTTCACCCCCGATTCGTACGGCCGGGTGTGGGACTCCTGGACGCGCGAAAAGGAATCCTTCGCCTGGAAGGAGCTCGCACATGAAATCTTCGTGTCCGCGACCTTCGAGTCCTGGGAGTTTCGGTGGGCCTACGTCGTTCGCTACGCCCACGACTACAGCCTGTCGCCCCGGGCGCGTGACGAGATGCTCCAGGCGAGCCTCGCGAGCTCCCGCCAAGAGCACCGGTTCTTCGTCACGCTGTCGGGCATGGACTTTCGCGAGTCGAACCTGGCGGGCAAGACATCCGCTTGGCGGGTGCTCTTGATCGACCCGGAGGGCAACCAGACCGTACCGGTGCTCATGGAGCGGGTGAGGCGACCTACGGCCGTCGATCGGGTCTACTTCCCTCAGGTCAACGCCTTCCGGCAGACCTTCCGCGTGACTTTTCCAGCGGCCGATCTCGACGGGCGCCCCACGATTCCCGAGGGCGCCGATTTCGTGATCCTGCGTTTCACGGGCGCCCGAGGCCGCGCCGACCTCCGCTGGCGGCTCCGGCCCTCTCAGAGCGGTTGAAGAAGGTTTGACAGCTTGGATCGGGGCTCGCTATGATTTAGCGGTCACGTAAGCCTACGTAACAAATGGGGAATCGGGCTTGCGCGGGGAGGATGCGAATGATTGTGCGCCACAGTGTGTGGGCGATTGCGGTTTTGGTCGCAGCCCTTGGTTTCGGTTGTCACGCGGCCGAGGACGATCCGGCGGGGCAGGCCGGCGAGCTTTCCGATCCCGTTCGCCGCGAGAACGCGATCTTCAACCTGAAGAAGATCTACACGGAGACGCTGGCCGAGAACGGGGGTGACCGGGACAGCGCCGGGGTCCAGGAGGTCGCCGACGCCATCATCGGGCCCCTGACCCAGGCCTACATCGACTACCCGGAGGACCGCATCAACGGTCTCGGGATTCTCGACCTGCTCTACGAGATGCAGGACCCGCGAAGCCTGCCCGCGCTCTTGGAAGCGCTGAACTGGCGCAACGAGGTGTCGGAAGACCAGGCGGTTCGAGCGGCCCAAACTATTCAGCGAATCACGGTGCCGCCCGCCGAGCGGCCGAACGTCATCAAGGCGCTGTCCCGTTCGCTCGAACGCATCACAGATGCCCGCACCGTGGACAACAAGATGAGGGTCGAAATGATTCGCGCCCTCGGTTCGCTCGAAGATCGAGGCGCCACTGAGATCCTGACGAACATCGCGACCAAGCAGGACGAAAAGCAGAACTTCTTGATCAACCGCCTCGCTGCCCAACAGCTCGGCGAGCTCAAGGACCCGTCGGCGATCCCGGCGCTGATCAAGTGCCTGTTTCTGTTCGCACCCAACCGGCCGCAGCTCCGAATGAACGACGTGGCCGCCGAGGCGCTGATCCTGATCGGCCGTCCCTCGCTCGAGCCGCTGCTCGGCGTGCTTGTCGGCAAAGATGCGACCGCCAACGCGATCGCCGGCGAGTACATCGCTGCGATCAAGGCCCGGCGACCCGACCTCGCAAACCAGATGACCGTCCGCCAGGTGACCGGCGGCGAAGCGAGCTTTGCGCTCGGCGCGCTCGGCTTTTCCGAGGCGCTCGAGCCCCTGCTGAAGGAAGCGGCGGCATCCGATACGGGGCGCAAGCTCAACGCCGCGATCGCGCTGGTTCGCATCGACGTGCCCGCTGCGCAACAGGAGCGCGTGCGCGCGACTCTGAAGAAGGTCTATGGCGAGCTCCCGAAGGGCCTCCAAGGCGTACGGATGCGGGGGCAGCTCCTCGCCGCCATCGCGCACACGTATGACGCCGAAATGATGCCGTTCATCCTCGAGCAGGTGACCAGCACGAAGAACAACCCCGACGTGCGCATCATCGCGGTTCAGAACTACGCGCTTCTAGCCAACGAGGCCGAAGCGCAGAAGCTGTCTCAGGCGATCAGCGCGGAGAAGTCCTCCGAGGCGGGCGGCTATCGCGAGAAGTTCCAGGAGCGAGCGCCTCTGCTCGAGCTCGCCAAGGAGTGCGACAAAGACGTCGACTGCTGGATCTCGAAGGCGAGCAGCGCGGACGCCGACCAGGCCCGCAAAGGCGCCTACATGCTCGGGCGCTATGCGAGCGGAAACGACAAAGCGATCGACGCGCTCGTCGGCCAGCTTGGAAGCGAGGACCTCGGCGTGCGCCTTTCGGCGCTCATGGCCACCGACCGAATCGCCCGTGACGGCAGCAGCGCAGCCGTTGCGAAGATCGACGAGCTCCGCACCCGCGAGGAAGGGCAGTCGGTGTGGGCTCGCTTTCGAGGTGAAGCGCTCCCCATTCAGGCTCGGCTTCGGAGCCGCGCCGACAACGGCTGAGGCCGCGCGGAGGCGTCCGTGCCGCGAGGTTTCGTCGCCGTCATCTTGCTCGGCACGCTCGGTGGAGCGGGCTGCCGAGGCGAGGAGCAGCCGTCTAGGCACTCCGAGGCGCCGAAGAGCGTCGTGACGGGGGTGGTGGCTCGCGTTGGGGACCGGGCGATCGGCAGCTCGGAGGTCCGTGCGCGGATGGCCGCCGAAGAGGTCGGCGTCGAAGAGGCGCTTCGCGAGCTCGTCGACGAAGAGGTCCTTTTCACAGAGGCAACCCGCAGGGGCTTCGTCGAACACACCGGCACCGAGCGCGCGGTCGAGCGGCAAATGGTCCGGGCGCTCCTTCGAGACCTCGAGGCGGAGAACACCCCGGAGTCGATCAGCGACGAGGAGCTTCGGGAGGACTTCGAGCTCCACCGCGACAAGCTTCAGGTGCCGGAGCGCCGGCGGTCCTGGCACATTCTCGTGACCGACGACAGCGAGACAGGGCGCAAAAAGGCGGCAGGGATTCTACGAGAGATCCGCGGTGCGAAAGACCCACGCACGGTGTTCGACCGCTACGTGGCGGCCGACCCCGCCGAGGGGATCAAAGCCGAGGACCTTCCTGCGATCAGCACGAGCGCCTCGATGGCGAAGCCCTATCTCGATGCTCTGTTCGACGCCCCCTCGACAGGCCCGCTCGATCGGGTGGTCCGGACGTCCTACGGATGGCACGCGATCTTCGTCGCCGAAATCCAGCCGGCGGACCGAAAGACCCTCGACGACGTCGAGGCCGAGAGCCGAGAGCGGCTCAGTCAGAAGAAGCGCTACCTGCGTTTGGCCGGCGTGCTCGACGAGCTTCGCGCCGAAGGCCTGGTCGAGCTGGACGAGGAGGCGGTGGACAGGCTGGTTCGCGCCGAGCGCCTGCCAGAGCTCGCGAAGTGAGGCCCGCGGCTACTCGACGAGCTCGAGCGCGCTGCCCCGCACTGCGTAGACGCGCGGCGGATGTGCCGGCGTTCGCTCGGTAGAAAGCGAATCGACCGAGGTGACCGGACTCACGCTGGAGCCCGCCATCAGTGCCTCGCTCAGCGCCTCGCGGCTCTGGTTTCCGCGCCGCAGAGTGGACGCAATCATCCGATATGCGTCGTAGCCGTACGCGGCGAGCATGTGGGGAGGGCGGCCGTAGCGGGTCTCGTAGGCGGTGCGGAACTCCTGATTGAGAGCGGCTTCCGACGCTTCGTAGAACGGGAGCGCGACGAGCGCGCCCTGCAGATAGCGCTGCGCGCGTGAGAGCAGCGCCGTCGACCAGCTCGGGCTCGGAAGGAGGAAGTGCACGCGCCGCTCGGCGTACTCGGGGAGGGTCCGGCTCGCGATGCTCCAGGCACCCTCGGCGGCAAAGGTCGGCGCGATCAGGGCCACCTGGCCGGCGACGTCGGCGAAGAGCACCACGTCGCAGCTCGTGGCGAGCACGGTACGAACGTGTTCGACGAACGACTTCGTGCCCGGTGGGTACGACACGCCCTCGCAGTAGACCCCGCCGGCCGCGGCGACTTCTTGATCGAAGAGCCGTTCCATCGTGCGCCCGTAGCCGTTGTCGGGGTAGAGGACGACGAAGCGAGAAAGGCCGCGGGCGCGCGCGCGGCCGACCAGCGCGGTGAGCTCGTCGCGGGGGCTGTACAAGAATCGAAACACCCGGTCGCCGGCGTCCGTCACCGCCTCCGACGCAGAGAAGCTGATGACCGGCACGCCCGCGCGGCTGGTCGACTCCGCGACGGCCTCCGTCGCCCGAGCGCCGACCGGCCCCAGCACAGCCGCGACGCGCGCATCTCGGATCAGCGATTCGGCCGCCTCGGCCGCCTTGGACGCGCTGCCTCCCGTGTCTTCGACGACGAGCTCGGGCCCGCCCTCGGCGATGGCTGCGAGCTGCATGCCCTGCAGGATGTGACGGCCGACCTCGCGCCCACGCCCGCTGAGCGGCAGCAGCGCGCCCACGACGAATGGATTGCCGTGCAGGAACTCGTCGGCTCGCGCGAGCAGCATCGCGACCTCGGCGTCCGCGGCGGCGTCGGTCACGCGGACCGCGTCCGATGCGCTTCGAACCAGCTCGGCGTCCTGCGTCTGCAGGCCGTGCTCCAACAGTCGAATCGAAAGCGCGACCTGCGCGGCACCGCCGGCGCGCATTTGTCCCTGGAGCGCAGCCGCTTCCTCGATGGTGACTTTCGATGCGAGAAGACCGATCGCGGCGTCTGCGCGGTCCCGATCGGGCGGCACGCTACCCTGATCGTCGAGCCGGTCGAGGACCCGAAGCCCGGGCGCGGCGTCGGTGGTCTGCTCGGCGGCGATGACCGCCGTATCCCAGAGCAGCGCCTGTTCCTCGGCCGAAAACCGCTCGCCGGAGAGCGGCTCGAGCGTTTGGAGCGCGGCTTCGGGCTCGTCGATGCGTAGCCTGCACGAGGCGAGATGGAGCGATGCGCGAAGGGCGATTGCCTGGTCGGGGCTATCGCCGGCCTGCTCGAAGTACGGGACCGCCCGCGCGCACCGGTCGAGGACCGATGCCAAGATCCCGAGCTCGAGCCGCGCGAGGTCCGCCTCCGCGGTTCCCGGGTTTTCGATGATGAAGGTCTCGTAAGCGTTCTGCGCTCCGCCGATGTCGCCCTGGTCAGCGAGGGCGCGCGCACGGGCGATCCCTGCCGGCGGCGCCTTTTCGAGCGGGCTTTCGACCTGTTTCGGGGCGCAGCTGACGAAGAGCAGCAGCGCGGTGCAAGCGAGCACGCATCGAATCATGCCGGCCGACGATAACCGCCTCATCGCGTGCCCGCCACGTCGCGCCTCAGCCCTCGGCCGCCCAGCGGTCCGCGAGGGCTGCGAACTCCTCGATCGAGAGCGTTTCGCCGCGTCGGCGCGGGTCGATCGCGGCCGCACGGAGCGCTCGATCCGCTCGCTCGGGCTCCCCGAGCCCGTGCAGCGCGTTGCGAAGCGTCTTGCGACGCTGCTGAAAGGCCGCCCGCACGACCTGACGGAACGCCTCGGTCTCTTCGGCGATCGGCGCCGGCCGCGGCCGGAGCCGCACCACGGCGCTCTCGACGCGCGGGGCAGGATAAAAAGACCCCGGGCGAAGCCGAAAGGACTTCTCGACCTCGAACGCGGCCTGCACGAACACCGTGAGCGCGCCGTACGCTTTGGTCCCCGGATCGGCGACGAGCCTGTCCTGCACCTCGCGCTGCACCATCAGCACGGCACCTTCGAGCACCCCCGCAGCCTCGACCACGCGTCGCAGAATCGACCCTGTCGCGTGGTAGGGAAGATTTCCCGTGACGACGAGCTTCGAGCCAGAGGTCTCTGAATGCATGCGCAAATCGAGCTTCGATGCGTCGCCCTCGATGATGCGGAGCGAGGGCCCCTCCTCGAGCTCCTGGCGCAGCACGCGCACCATGTCCCGGTCGAGCTCGCATGCGGTCACCCGGCAGCCCTGCGCGAGCAGCGCGGCGGTGAGCGCCCCGAGCCCCGGCCCGAGCTCGACGACCTCCTGGCCAAGCTCGGCCACGTCGGCGGCGATCCGAGCCGCGGCAGCCGGTTGGATCAGGAAATTCTGGGACAGCGAGCGTTTGGGCCGAAGGTCGTACTTCCGAAGAAGATCCCTCGCGTCGGGCGCCTCGCCCGCCTGGCGACTCACGTGCCCAAACCCGGAAATTCATGTGTTTTTTCGGGCAAGATCGGCATTTTCGGGTTCCTTTCCCGAGGGGCGTTGTCGCGGCTCACGGCGTTATTATATTGGTGGAGACCCGAGATTGACCTAGGTTAAAAGACATAGAGGGAACGATGCTTCCAGGCTTCATCATCGATCAAATCCGACAGCGTGAGGAAGAAGAGCGAGCCAAGCAGCGACGCGACCAAGTCGAGCTACCGCTGCCCGCCCGCGAGGGATCTCCCGCGCCGGAGCGCGATGAGGAGTCCGATCGGGGCATCGTCATCATCGACCTTCTCGCCGACTAGCGATCCGCTACACTGCGGGTGTGCCAAATCGTGCCTCATTGGGCCTCGGCCGTGCCATCGAAGCGCTGCAGGCGCAGCTCGGTAGGGCCGGCTCGTCCGAGCGGCTGGCGCTCGAGCCCGATCTCGTGTGGTGCCTCGCGGAGCGGGGTCAGCTCGGCGAGGCGTTCCGGCTGCTCTGGGAGCGGGGCGAGGACGGGCCGCGACGGCTCGTTCGCGCCGAGCTCCAAGCCTACTGCGGCAACGAAGATGCGGCCCTCGGCCTGATCGTCGACCTCCCGGAGGATGAGCGGACCGCGGCGGTGCGCGCGAGCGTGGCGGCGGCGCGCGGCGATTTCGAAGACGCGCTGCGATGGTCCCGTCAGGCGGGAGGGAGCTCGCCTCGGGCGCTGCTGCTCTCGGCGCTCGCGAGCCTCGAGCTCGAAGACGTGGACGCCGCCTGCGCGACGCTCGAAGGGGTCGAGCCCCGCACCCACGCCGACGCGCTTCGCGCGGACGCGCTTCGGGCACGCCTCGAGGGTGGGGTGGAAGCGCTGCAGGAGGCGCTCGAGCGCGCGCGACGCGCAGACGCCGTGGGCACGCAGGCCGACGTTTGGTGCTGGATCGCCGACCACCATCGCAAGACCGGCGACCGCGCGCAGATGCAGCGCGCGGCGATGCGCGCGGTCGAGCTGTGGGACGAGATGGCGACCTCTCTGCCGCCTCCGCTTCGCTCTGGCTTCTGGCGCCACGCGGAGCGCAAGCGGATCCGGGACGCGGCGCGGCGCGACGGAGAGCAGCCCACCGGGCCCCGCGCGGCCGGGCTCGCACCGCTGCTCGCGAACCTGCGGCACCTCGCGAGCGAGCGCGACCTCTCGGCGCTTCTTCGCGTGGTCACCGAGGGCGCGGTGGCTCTGAGCGGCGCGGAGCGCGGGTTCGTCCTGCTCGTCGACGAGCGCGGCGCGCTCGAGCCCAAAACCATCGGCACCGTCCAAAGCGAGCTCGGCGACCAAACCGCAGCCTTCAGCCGCTCGATCGCGGAAACCGTGCTGATCGACGGCGAGCCCGTCATCACCGTCGATGCAACACAGGACTCCCGCGTGCAGGACTACATGTCGGTGCACCAGTTGATGCTGAAATCCGTCGCCTGCCTGCCGGTCGAATCGAGGGGGAGGGTGTGGGGCGTGCTGTATCTCGAGCATCGGAGCGCCAGCGGACGTTTTTCGGGCACGGACCTCTCTCTCTTGCGCGCCTACGCCGACCAGGCCGCCATCGCGATCGAGACGTCGCGCCTCTTCGAGCGCATCGAATCGCAGAGGCAGGCGCTCGAGCGGGCCAACGGGGCGTTGCGGGAGGCGAACGCGCACCTCGAGCAGCGCTTGCAGGGGCAGGCCGAGGCGCTCGAGCGCACGCGCCGCGAGATCGCTTCGCTGCAGCGTCCGACGCAGGGCGGCGAGCGGTGGGGACTGGTGGGCAACAGCGACGGAATGCGCGCCGTGTACGAAGTGCTCGAGCGCTTGGCGAGCAACGACGTGCCGGTGGTCATCAGCGGCGAGAGTGGGACGGGCAAGGAGCTCGTCGCCCGGGCGATCCACCGAGCGAGCGCGCGCCGCGAGGCGCCTTTCGTGACGCTGAGCTGCGGCGCGATCCCCGAGGGCTTGCTCGAGAGCGAGCTCTTCGGTCACGTCGCCGGTGCGTTCACTGGAGCCTCGCACGCGCGCGAGGGGGTTTTTCAGCAGGCCCACGGCGGCACGCTCTTTCTCGACGAGGTCGCGGACATGCCGCGCCGAATGCAGCTCGACCTGCTGCGAGTGCTGCAGGAGCGTCGGGTCCGTCCCGTGGGCGGCACGGAGGAGCGAACGGTCGACGTGCGGCTGATCACGGCGACCAAGGCGCCGCTCAAGGAGCTGGTGGACCGCGGCACGCTGCGCGAGGACCTGTACTACCGGCTCGCCGTCGTGGAGCTGCCGCTGCCTCCGCTGCGGGAGCGCCGCACCGACATTCCGCAGCTCGCAGACCACTTCCTCGGGCGCGTCGCCGACGAGCGGGGCGAGCCGAGGAAGCGCTTGAGCCGACGTGCGCTCGAGCGACTGTGCTCTCACGATTTCCCGGGCAACGTTCGGGAGCTCGAGCACCTGCTCGTCAACGCCACCGTCTTTGCGTCCGGCGAGGCGATCGACGAGGACGAGCTCGCGATCGATTCACTCGAGCGGCCATCTCGGCCGAGCGTCGCGGCGGAGGACTACGTCGGTTTCAAGAGCGCGGAACGGGACCGCATCCTCGCGATGCTCAACGCGCACGGCTGGAACCGCGCGAAGGCTGCACGCGCGCTCGGAATGGCGCGGCGGACGTTCTACCGGCGTCTCAAGGAGCACGGCATCGAGCTCCCCAAAGGCCGGGGCTAGACGCTACAGGCTGGCAGGCGAAATCGCGCTTGCCGCGCCGGCATCGTACTTTTCGGGGGTTTCGCCCGGCGGCAGATAGAGAGGCGGCTCTCCGGGCCGCGACCAGTCCACCCAGTACACACCTTTTTTGCGCACGTCGATGTGCACGAAGCTGCTTCGGGGGTAGTAGCCGACGCCGACTTTCGAGAGCGTCAGGCAGTAGTCGCGAAGCGCCTCGTTCGACACGCCTTCGACTCGAATGTCGATCGCCTCACCGGTGGAATGGCGGCTCGAGCCGTTGTTTCCGTCGCCCGCGGCGCGGTACGCGCTGACCACGACGATGGTGCGGCCGTTGAAGTGGTCGGCCAGGTACGCGAGCACACGCATCAGCCGGGTGTGCGGCCTCTTCGTTTCCTCGTTTTGGCGGTCGCGAAGAAAGCGAGCCAACCGCTGTCTTGCTTTCGCGTCCGGCTTGCCGTTCTTGTCGAACAGGCGCACGCGAAGGCTCTCCTGGCTGGCGGGGCGCTCGAGGCTGACGAGCCCGTTCAGGATCGCGTTTCGCGCTTTCGTTGCCTTCGCGCTAGCGCTGTACCCCGGGAGCTCGAGCCGCTGCCCGACCCGCAGCGTGGCCCCCGGCTTCAGCCCGTTGGCGCGAGCGAGGGCCTTGACCGAAACCTTGTTGAGCTGAGCGATGCCGGTGAGAGTCTGGCCGGGGTAGACGTACACCACGCCTTTCGGCGGGACGCGAAGCACCTGGCCAACCCGCAGATTCGACGTCTTCTTGAGCCGATTTGCCGCGGCCAGGTTGGTGACCGAGACGCGATAGCGTTTGGCGATGACGCCGAGCGTCTGCCCCGGTTTGACGGTGTGTCTACGCTGGGCTGCCGCCGGGACCGACAGGAGCAGGACGAGAGCCGCAACGCCTACGGCGCGCCATAGCCGGTGTGTGCTCGTCGACACGGTCACGCGAGTATTGACGAGTGGCGGAGTAGGGCAACTTAGCGACCCGACACCCGGTTTTTTTGCGTTCAGCTTCGAGCGTTGACACCATGATTTTCGACACGTTCGTTCGTTGACAATCGGTGGGTTTGCGCGTCGGGCACAAGCGGTGCACGACGATCGCAAGTGTTTGCGTTCCAGACCTAAGGTTCACATAATTTATACATAATTTGGGCCTAATTCAGGCCTAAATTTTTCTAAGTTGCTTGACCCTAGGATGGTTCGGTCATAGCCTTGATCAGGAAAGGTGCAGCGGCGCCTCCTCCTCCATCGAGCCAAGCGATGACCTACGACCCTGAGGCAAACGAAGCGATGCAGAAGCCTGGCTCGCTCGAAGCATCCGCGACTGACGGGGGTGACGAGCGACAGCCTTCGAAGCCTCGAGCGAACAAGAAAAGTGGCAACAAGCCTAATAATGTTCGCAAGATTCGCATCGAACGCATGATGTCGAAGGCCGAGTTGGCTCGACGCGCAAACCTATCGGTGTTGACGATTGATCGTGTCGAGAAGGGTTTTGGATGTCGGATGGACACAAAACGGAAGATTCTCGAAGCTTTGGGTCTGAGACTCGCCGACCGGGTACGGGTGTTTGGCGAGGAGGAGTAGCGTGCCTACATGGCGGCTGAGGGGAAGAACCTAATCGGCGTCGACATCGGTTCGAGCTCGATTAAGGTATGTGAAATCAAAGAGGGGCGCCGGGGGGCACGAACCATCACCAGGTTCGGATACCACCCGCTTCCGGCCGAAACCATCGTCGACGGGCACATCATCAACTCCGGTGCCGTCGTCGAGGGGCTCGAAAAGCTGTTCGCCAGGACGAAGCGGCGGAATGTCGCGCTTCGTGCCAGCGGCCACAGCGTCATCATCAAAAAGATTGCGATGCCGCTCATGACGCCGGCGGAGCTGCAAGAGCAGATCAACTGGGAGGCGGAGCAGCACATTCCGTTCGATTTGGAAGAGGTACACGTCGACTACGAGGTCCTCCACGAGCGCGCCGACCACGGGCAGATGGACGTTCTGCTAGTCGCCGCCAAGAAAGAGGAGATCACCGACCTCACCAACCTCGCCATGGAGGCTCGTCTCCGTCCGATGGTGGTGGATCTCGACGCCTTTACCGTCCAAAACGTGTTCGAAGCGGGATACGGCGCCGCGTCGCCCGACGAGACCACCGTGCTCGTGCACTGCGGCGCCTCGACAACCACGGTGAACATCCTCGCGGACGGCACCACTGCCTTCACGCGAGACATCGCAAACGGCGGCAACTCGATCACCGAAGAGATCCAGCGCCAGCTCGGCATCGGCCGCGACGAGGCGGAGTCGTACAAGTGTGGCGGCGAAGGTCGCGGCATCGTGCCGCGCGAGGTTCCAGAGATCGTCAATCAGGCGGTGGAGCAGCTCGCAGGCGAAATTCAGCGCTCGCTCGACTTCTACCTCGCGACGAGCGGCGACCGAGAGCTCACACGAATCTGCCTGTCCGGTGGCACGTCGAACATTCAGGCGCTGCTCGAGACGCTCCAGGCGAGGGCGCAGGTGTCCGTCGAGGCACTCGACCCAACGCGGGTCGCCGACGTCGACGAGACCGCGATCGGAGAGCTGCAAGGCCGCGGCGCCCAGGCGGTGGTGAGCATCGGCCTGGCGCTTCGGAAGGAAAGGGAGCGGAACTGATGATTCGCATCAACCTGCTGCCGTCCGACAAGAAGAAGCGCGCCCGTCGAGTCGCGCCAGCGCAGATGCCCACCGGGGACCTCAGTCTCGGCACCTGGGGCGCCGTTTATGGAGGCGCGATTGCGGTGTGGCTCGCCGTGCTCGGCATCCTCTATTTCGTACAGAGCGGCAAAGTCGAAGAGGTCGCTCAGGAGAACAAGACCCTCGAAGCCCGCCGCGACGAGCTCAAGGCCAAGACCAAGGGCCTCGCCGATGTCGAGGAGCGCCTCGAAAAGAGCCGTCGCCTCGAGAAGGTCGTGCAGGAGCTCGAGCGGGCGAGGCGAGGGCCCACGCGCGCGGTGATGGAGCTGTCGAAGGTGCTCAGCAATCCCGGCGGCCCGTCGATCAACGCGAAGGAGCTCGAGCGGATGCGCGAGGAGAACCCGCTGGCCGGCTACAACGAGTCTTGGGACGTCCGCAGGCTCTGGCTCTCCGGTTTCGAGGAGATCGAGCGGGAGTGCAAAATCACCGGCATGGGTCGCTCCAATGAAGACGTTGCCGAATTCTTGCGCCGGCTGACGCTGAGCGAGATCTATGACGACGTGACGCTGCAGCGCACACGCGCCGCGACTGACCCCGCAACCAACCTCCCAACGGTCGGCTTCGACATTACCTGCAAGGTGAGATACTGATGGCGAGTCTCGAAGATACCTTCATTGGCCTGCCGGGTTGGGGCAAAGGGCTCGCCCTCGTCGCGGTGCTCGCGCTCATCGGCGTGGCCTACTACGCCATCGTCCACAACAACGTGGCGACCGGACTTCAGGCTGCCGAGAAGAACAGGACGCAGCTTCAGGAGCAGATTCGCGAGGCCGAGCGGCGTGAGAAGCAATACCTCGAGCTGACGCAGGAGCTCGCCAACCGTGAGGTCGCGGACCGGCAGAACCGCCGCATCCTCCCGGAGGACGCCGAGATCGCCGCCTTTCTTCAAGACCTCAACAGGGTGGCGGAGCTGAGCGGTTTGACGATTCGACTGGTGGAGCCGAGGCCGGAGCAGCGCCAGGAGCTTTATTCGAAGATTCCCGTCGTGCTCGCGCTCACCGGCCGATTCCATCAAATGGGCAAGTTCTTCTACAACGTGAGCAAGCTCGATCGAGCGATCAGCATGGAAAACATCCGCATGACGGGTCCGCAGCTGTTGCCGTCAGGCGAGGTGGTCATCCGGGTCGACGTTCGCGCGACCACCTACCGGCGCCCGCCGAGTGAAGGGAACTGACGCAGTATGAGGTTCAAGCTCTACGTCTTCGCGTGCGCGCTGCTCGTTGCTCTGTCGGCGGTTGCCGGCTGTGGCGGCGAGGAAGAGCCCGAAGGGCCGGTCGGCCTCGGGTCGGGCGACGGCGCGAAGAAGAAGAAAAAGAAGAAGGCCGACGACGACGCTGCGGACTCGGACGCCGCCATCGCAGACTCGGGGCCAATCATCTACACCGACGACGACTTCAGCGAGCTCGACATCCAGAACCGCGACCCGTTCCGCTCTTACGCCAAGGCCTTCAACACGCAGACCGCGGCGCCGGCCCAACGGCGAGTCTTGCTGCCGAGCACGAGCCTCGACGAGATGAAGCTCATCGCGATCATCACCGGCATCGCGACGCCGCGCGCCATGCTCACCGACACGGCCAGTGTAGGGCACGTGATTCGTCGTGGGGACTACATTGGACGACCCGAGGTCGTACAGACCGGGGGTTCAGAGGGAATGCCAGTCACACTGAACTGGCGTGTGGATCGAATTCGTGCGGGCTCCGTGGTTTTGACGCGAGAAGACCCGACTTCGCCTGACAAGCCGCCCCTGACGCGCGTCATGCCGCTGCACGAAGGCGGCGAGGCGCCGCAGCTGACGTCGCTTCCAGGGAACTGAACGCCAAACAATTTCGGTCGTTTTCTTGCGCGGCCTATCTCCGGCGTTCGATGATTAACGCAGCTGGCAGAGGAGTCAGGAATGCGTATTCATTGGGGTCTCGCAATTGCCGTAGGGGCAACGTTACTTGGGTCGGCGCTGCTCGCGCAGCGGGTCCAAAAATAGACAGCGTTCGCGTCAGCGGAGAGCGCGACGAAGCTCGGGTTTCTATCAGCGGGGCGTTCGACGACCCGCAGTATGCGGTGCGCGCACGAGAAGACGGTCGACTGATCGTCATCGACGTGGACGGAGCGACGCTGCCATCGGGCGGCATTCAGACGAGCGGTTCGAGCTCGCTGGTTTCGCGGACGATTGCGAGCAACACCGCGCGCGGTGCGCGCATCGAGCTCACGCTCACGGACGAAGCGACGTACCACGCTCGGGCGAGCGAGTCGGGCATCACGGTCAAGCTTCGGCGAGGTGCGGGCAAAGCGTCCGCAACGCCGGCGAAAAAGTCGCGGCCCGAAAAGCCACGAATCGAGAGCGTGAGCCTCGAGCAAAGGGACTCGCGTGACCGCGTCGTCATCTCCGTTGCGGGGGATGCAGAGTTTCGCGTGTCGACTCGCGCGGGCGAGCCACCGCGACTCGAGGTGCTCGGTGCGCGAATCGGGTCGACCGCGAAGAGGCGCGTCGAAGCGCCGAGCGATTGGCTGATCGGTTCCGTCGAGCTCGAGCAGCTCGCAGACCGCGCGGTGGTCGAAGTGCACGGCTCGGAGGGCGCCGCTGGCACCGCAATTCGTTCCGGCGACCGCATCGTGTGGATGTTCTCGCCGACCACCAAAAAGGAGAGCCGGCCGCGGACCCGCACCATCGCGCGCGAACCGGACTATGCGGCCGAGGTCGAAGGTCCCGAGGTTGCGGGCTTCTTGAGCAAGCTCCCGATGCAAATCGGCGCGAAGTCTGCGCGCAGGTACTCCGGTCGGCGCATCGACCTCGACTTCAAAGACGCCGACATCCACAACATTCTTCGTTTGCTCTCCGAGGTGGGTGGGGTGAACGTGGTCACGGCCGACAACGTCGGTGGCTCGGTGACGATCCGGATGCGAGACGTGCCGTGGGACCAAGCGCTCGACGTCGTGCTTCAAGCCAAAGCGCTCGGGATGGTGCGACAGGGCAATCTGATCCGCGTCGCGCCACTCGCTCAGCTCGAGCAGGAGCGCGAGGCGGCGATCGCGCGAAAGAAGCAGCAGCAGCAGCTCGCTCCTCTCGAGACGCGTCTGGTGCCCGTCAGCTACGCCACCGCCACGGACCTTCAGCCGCGCGTGCGCGAGCTCATGACGGACAGAGGTTCGGTGTCGGTCGACACGCGTACCAACATGCTGATCGTTCGCGACATCGTGGGCCAGCTCGACGAGGTCGAGGACCTGGTCCGAAGTCTCGATACGCAAACGCCGCAGGTGCTGATCGAATCGCGAATCGTCGAGGCGAGCAGCACGTACTCGAGAGACATCGGTATCCAGTGGGGCGGCTCGGCTGTCGCGAGCAGCGCGACCGGTAACCCGACGGGCCTTCGATTCCCCTCGGACATCGGCATCGCGGGCGGCGTCCCGGTCGACCAGGCCCCGACCAACGGCCTCTCACCGTTCAACGGAACGGTGGACAATCCGAACTTTGCCGTGAACCTTCCTGCCGTCACGGGTAACGGCGCCGGCGGCGCGCTCGGCCTCACGATGGGGAGCCTCAGCGGCGCTGTGAACCTCAACGTGCGTCTGAGCGCGGCCGAGGCGGCCGGCTCGGTACGGATCATCAGCTCTCCGCGAGTCCTGACGCTCGACAACAACGAGGCCTCGATCTCGCAGGGCACGTTGATTCCGTTCTCGCAGGTCAGCGCGCAGGGCGTGAACACCGCCTTCCAGGAGGCCAAGCTCGAGCTCAACGTCACGCCGCACGTCACGAGCGACGGGGCGGTTGCCATGGACGTCAAGATCACTCGAAACGAGCCGGACTTCGGCCGTACGGGTGCGCAGGGCGACCCGACGATTCTCGAGCGAGAGGCCCAGACGCAGCTCCTCGTCGACGACGGCGACACGGCGGTGATCGGCGGCATCTACACCCGAAACACGGGCCGCAACGTCGACCAGGTCCCGTTCTTCGGCGACATCCCGGTCCTCGGCGTCTTTTTCAAGCGACGCCGCTTCCGAGAAGACCGCAACGAGCTGCTGATCTTCCTCACGCCGCGGATTGTGAATAGAGCGCTAGCGCTGCCGGAGTAGGGGCTTAATCCTCTGCGCGCCGCCTTGGCCCGATTGGGCGCGCGCGAGGTTTAATAGAATCCAACCCGCCCACCCCCACCCGTAATCCTCCCTGCGCGCCCCGTCGCTTCGCTCGGGGCTTGCCGGCGCATTCGC
>CAJIBU010000158.1_pt1 | contig 68599 bp, 53 predicted proteins | sample 9199451 | NCBI WGS metagenome assembly CAJIBU01 (sample SAMEA7708315, study PRJEB35096) | sediment metagenome | biome: marine neritic benthic zone biome [ENVO:01000025]; feature: sediment [ENVO:00002007]; material: shallow marine sediment [ENVO:03000034] sea grass bed [ENVO_01000059] ... | reverse complement strand
CGACCGTCAGCGCGCCCAAGACCTCGCCGACCGCACCGACCGCTTCAACATTGCGGCCGACGTGCTTTGGGGCACCACGATCGCAACCGGCATCACCTCGATCGTGCTCGGCAGCGTGTACGCTGCAAAGAAGAAACGGGACGCGCCCGAGATCGGACTCCACATTTCGCGAAGCGGCGCGTTTGCGTCGGTGAAGATGCCGATCGGGGGCCGGCCATGACCCGCGCCTTCACCACCGGCTGCCTGTCCGCATCGCTCGCCGCCCTACTCGTCTCGGGCTGCACGCTCCTCAACGACCCCGACCGGGACTTGACGCCGCCCGATGGGGGCGTCGACGGCGGCGGCATCGAGCTCTTTTGCGACGACGGCCTCGACGACGACGACGACCAGGCGACCGACTGCGAAGACATCGACTGCTCGCAGGAGCCGGCCTGCTGCGAAGAGCGCCGCACCACGCTTTCAGAGGACTGGACCGAGCCCAACCTCAGCGGCGGATGGACGTTTGCCCCGACCGCCGAGCCCCCGTGGAACCCGGCGCGCCCACAGCTCGACGGCGCAACGTTCATCGGGGGCTTTCTCCCGGACGACTCACCGCGCTCGCTCGTCAGCAACGACTGCGTCTCGCTCGGCCTCGGCGGCTGGGTCGACACCAGCCTGCGCAGCACGGACGCCACCGGCTGCGCCTCCGATGAAGAATGCGACCGCTACGCCGGCGTGGTGCTCACCGTCGCCACCGATTCATCGCCCGGCAACAAGCTCCAAGACGAAATCGCCGTCACGCTGCACGCCGGCGGCCTCGTTCTGGTGACCCAGGCTGACGAGGAAATCGCGCGCACCAGCGTGCCGGTCGATCAAACCATCGACGTCGAGATCGAGCTCCGCCCGACGCTCGACGACCTCAACCAGCCCATCCTCGAGGCGAACGTCACGGTCGACGCCGAGCTCGTGGTCGACGACTTCACCGTCATTCCAATCGCCGACTTGGTGACCACCCCCGACTGCTCCGAAATCCCCGGCCTCCACGTCGCGGCCCAAGGGCGAGGCGACGGCGTGTACGTGGGCCCGATCACAACCGCCAAACAGGACTGTGCCAATCCGGGCCAGTTCGATGAACAAAGTGCAACCCTGCGCTCTGCGAATCTCGATTTAACCCCTGCCTGGGTGGAGGCGTATGTGGGGGCGCCGGCGTTGGCCAGCTCACGGAACTCCGTGTCCGACGTCCAGTGGGACTTGATCGTCGAGGGCAGCAATTTCGGCCCCGAGCTCGAGCCCACGGTGCACATCGGATACGCCCTCGGCCACGCGCGAGCCACCAGCGACGAGGGCGACAACTGGCGGCTCGACACCTGGGAAGGAAGCGGCGGCCCGAAGGTGGGCGACGACCCGCCGGCCTGCCTCGACGGCACCTGCGACGACAACCGAAGCGTGCGCGAGCCTCACCTTCTCGCCGAGCTCAACGAAGACCGCGAGCTTCGCGACTTGGTCTTGGCGTTCGCGCGCGAGCTCGTGACGACGCCGGGCGAACGCGATCTGTTCGGCATTCAAGTGGTGCGGCCCATCGGCAGCCCGAGCGTCGCGATCGGCCTTCCGAGCACACCGACCCTTTCCCCGGACGACATCCCCGAATGCGTGAGCCTTCGCGATCCCGCGCTAATTCCAGTGGATCCGGACGCGCAGGAGGGCTACTGGCTGCTCTTCACGTGCATCACCGGCCCCGGCGCGGGGATGGAAATCCACGCGGTGCGGCTGTCCCGTTCGCTCGAGGTGGTGCTGGAAGGCGGGGCGCCGCTTCGGCGCATCGTGCTCGTCGCGAGCGAGCTCGGCCCCTTTGCGGCGGCGGGCATACGCGGCGCCGAGCCGGTGATCGCGTTTCAAGAAGACGGGGTGCGGCTTCGCATTTGGTTCCTCGCGCAAAGCGAGCCCGGCGCGTGGGGCGTCGCTCTCGCAGAGGCGCGATCGCACGACACGGCGGCCCTCCGCTTCGAGCTTCCGGAGCCCGTGCCCTTCCCCGTGAACCCGATTCTCAGCCCCGGCTCGACCCTCGTGCAAAGCGGGTGCTTCGACGAGGTGTGCAACATCACTGGAATCGCGGTGACCCCACGCGGCGACGACCCCAGCCGCCTCCGGTTCCTCTTGGCACGGCGCTTGAATCTACCGGGCCAGGGGTTGATCGACCAATTAATCCCTTTGGAGCAAACTTGGAGGATGCCTTGAGCCGAAATCGACGATTGCCGACCTCGACCGGGCTCGCGCTCGCGACGCTGCTGGCGCTCGCGCTGGCGGGCTGCGGGAGCTCCTCGCAATCGTCGGGCGCGCCTGGGCAGAACCCCACCGACTTCGGCGCCGGCGCCGGCGGTGGGGCCGGCTTTGAAAACGTCGGCGGCCAAGGTGGCACAGGAGCGCCCACGAACGACGGCGCCTTCGGTGGCATCGGCGACAACGACATCGATGAGTTCGCCGCAGACCCCGGGCGCGCCGGGCCCGACGTGGCAGGCGCCGAAAGCTACGAAGCCGAGGCCTCGTTTTGCTACGACACCCCGGCAAGCTGCGGCGGAGACGGCTGCGAGGCCTTTGCATCGTGCTGCGTGGCAACCGGCGCGTGCTGCCAGCCAACAGCAGGCGAAGCCGGGCTTCCGTCGGAGCTCGATTTTCAGCAGTGCGCAGGCGAAGAAGTCGCGGCGTGCGGCGCGGGCGATGCCACCGCAGCCGCGTTTGGCCCCGCGGAGCCCGTGATCGTCGACCGCGGCCTCGTTCCGAACGGCAACGCGGTCATCGAGGGCGGCGTGCTCGTCGGCGACCCGGTCAACCTTTCGTCGACGCGCGTGGAGTTGAGCGTCCGCTTTTCACTCCCCATCGGCTGCGGAGCCACCTGCCTTCAAAGCGCGGGCGTGGCGTTCACGGCGAGCACGCCCGACACGTTGGTCGACGCCGACATCGGGTTGCTGCTCAGCGGCTCGCGCAACGAGGTGAGCGTGATGGTGGGCAACGCGGTCGCAGCCTCGTTCGATGCCGGCACTGACGCCACGGTGTGGCGGCTCGTGCTTTCGCCCGAAGGCACCGCGGAGGTGTTTCGGGACGAGGTTTCTCAGGGCGTTTTCGAGTTCGATGCGGCCGGGCTCACGCAGGCACAGCTCGTGATCTTTGGACGCAACCTCGGCGCGATTTCGAGCAGCGCCGCCGTGGCGAGCCTCGACGTGCAGTCGTCGCTCTGCGACAGCCCGAGCGCCTGGGAGGATCGCATGCCGCTCGAAGTCACGTTCCAGGGCACCGGCGTCCCCGGTCACGCGTCCGGCCGCTCGCCGTCGGTCGTCGACCAGGGTGCGACGCGGCTCGTGGCCTATGAAGTCGACGGCGAAATCTTCGTCGGCGAGCAGATTGCCCCCGGCGTCTTGGAGCTCGACAGCCTCGCACCGGCGCGGTCGGCCACCGCGGTATTCGAAGCGAGCGGCGTGGGCGACCCGGAGCTGGTCGCGGACGACGGCGCGCTGGTTCTGTTTTACACGGGTCGCGACGATTCGGGCGCGGGCACCGTCGCGCTCGCGGTATCGGACGACGGCTCTCCTTCATTCGACGGGCAGGCGACGCCGCTCCTGACGCCCGGCGGCGACGTGCTCTCCTACGACGCGCCCACGGTGTTTCGCCGCGACGGCCTCTGGGTGCTGATCGCCCGCGCCACCCTCCCCGACAACGCCTCCGAGCTTCGCGCGTTCTACACCAACGAGCTCGGCACGCCGTGGACACGCATCGTGGGCGGCGGCCTCGAGAGCCTGACCCGCACCGACGGACCGGGCTCCGAAATCACCGACCCGAGCCTGATCGTGCACAACAGCGCCTATCAGCTCTACTACGCGCGCCGAACCGGCACCCGATGGGCGCTCGAGCTCGCGGTGTCGGACGAGCTCCTGCTCTGGCGCTCACTCGGTGAAGTGCTTCACGGAAGCGACGCTGGCTTCGACAGCCTCGGCGCGCGCAGCCCTGATGCCATCTCCGGCCCCGATCGCGTCGACGTCGTATATTCCGGCCAAAACGGCGTCTCGTTCGACCTCGGCACGGCCGCGCGCATCGCGCCCTCCGAAACCGCGCTGTTCAACTTTTGACAGCCCGACGCCCGACGTTGATGTTGAAAGGGTGGCGTCTGCGACGGAGCCCCCTCCCCCGAGACCGAACGCCGATACGAGGCGGCGCTCCGCTGCGCTGATCGCGGTTTTCCTGGCGCTCCAATTCGCGGTGCCGCTCACGTATCTCGTGCGCGAAGACCTCTCGGACGAGCGCTTCACCTGGCGAGACCTCGCCGGCCAGGAGGCGGACACCGCTTGCGAGACCGACGTCACGCTCGAGCTCGCGAACGGCCAGCGTCAGGCCGTCGCGGTCGAGACGCTCGTCCACGAAGACTGGCTCGAGTACGTGAGCCGTGGCCGGCGCGCCGTGGTCGACGCCTTCTTGCGAAAGCAGTGTGACGCGGGCGGCGTGCTCGAGATCGCACTCGCCAACCGCTGCCACGAAGAAGGCGAGGTGCGCGAGTTCACGCTCCGCTGCGGCGGCGAGCGATCGTACGAAACCGTGAGGACCGCGGCGCGATGACTCCCCTCCAGAAATACTGGTTTGGCGACGTGGCCCTCGCGCGGCCATATCTGCTGCTTCGGTTCGTGCTCGGGCTGCTCGCATTCGACCTCTGGCTGAACCTGATCCCCGAAGGGGCCAAGTACGGAGCGGGAGCCTTCAACGTGGCGCACTTCCCATGGTTCGAGGGGTTCGTCCCGAGCGCCTCGTTCTATGTCGGCGTCCTCGCGTTCACCGGCGTGCTGGCCCTGAGCCAAGCGCTCTACCGGCCGCATCGCATCGCGCTCGTGCTCGTCGCGGTCGGGTACACGCTTGGCTGGTCGTGCAGCCTCCTCGACTCGGTCGCGTATCACTATTTGCTGTCGCTCTACCTCGTGCTCTTCGTCTTCTTTCCGATGCTGAGCGCGCGCGCCGCTTTCTCGCGGTCCGCCCAGCCGCCCAAGGGCCCGGTGGCTGCGTACGTGGTGCTCTGCGTCACCACGGCGATCATGTACTTCTACGTCGCGGCTTGGTCTGCGGCGGACGGCCTTAGCTATGCGCTTCCGATGGCGTGCTGCGTCGGCTATCTCGTCGCGTCGCTCCAAGACCGCACCGAGCTCTTTGCGCTGAACGCCGCGATTCACGCCCTCGTGGTGGCGCCGCTCGTGTTTCACTGGACGACGCCGCAGGAGGGCTGGCTCCCGGTGTACATGACCGGGGTCGCGCTGCTGGTGTTCTTGCCGGCACGCGCCGTGCATGTGTTTGGCAGAACGCTGACCCTGCCTGTGCGCCGCTTCATCGACGAAGAGCGCGAGGACACTGGCCTCGACGAGCGCGCGTCGCTGGTGTTTTACGCATCGCTGGTCGGCCTCGTGGTTGCGCCGATGGTGAGCATGTTCGTCGACCTTCCTGGCGTGAAAACCGGCTGCATGCTGACCGCGCTCGCCATGCTGCTCGTGATGGGGCGGCAGCTCTACCTGACGCCGCGCTGGCGTCCGCTGTGGCGCGTCGCCAGCCTGCTCGGGGGCTGTCTCGCACTGTGGCTCACGGTTTCCGCGAGCGACGTTCGGTTCGACTTCTATCGAGAAGGTGCGCTCGACGCGGACCGGCGCGGCGATCGCGAGACCGCGATCGTCTATCGCGAAAAAGCAGACCGATACGCCCCATAGGACGATTCCCCCTGGTTCGGCTCAAGAACGGGTCAATCCCCACCGCGGCTGCTAGTCTCGGCCCCGATGATGACGGGTGACGGCTGGATCACGGTCGCGGTGATCGTCGGGATGGTGGTCGTCATGACCGCAAACCTGGCCGGGCCGGACCTCGTGCTCATCGCGGGCGTCACCGTGCTGCTGCTCACGGGCATCATCGACCCGTCGGAGGCGTTCATCGGGTTTTCAAACCCCGCCGTCATCACGATTGGCGCGCTGTTCGTCGTGGCCGCAGGCGTCAAAGAGACCGGCGGCTTGGACCTCGCGGGCCGCGTGGTGCTCGGCAGGCCGCGGTCGCTCGCGGGCGCACAGCTTCGCATGATGTTTCCCGTCGCGGGGCTTTCCGCATTTTTGAACAACACGCCGGTCGTTGCGATGTTCGTGCCCCTGGTCACCAGCTGGGCGAGGCGCTGCAACTTCAGCGTTTCGCTGATGCTGATGCCGCTAACGTATGCGTCGATTCTCGGCGGGATCTGCACCCTGATCGGCACCAGCACCAACCTGGTGGTCGCCGGCCTCGCGCGGGAGTGGGACCCCACCATCGAGTTTCAGATCTTCGAAATCGCGCAGCTCGGCATTCCGGCTCTCGCGATCGGTATGATCTTCATCGTCATCGCCTCGCAGCGGCTGCTGAAAGACCGGCAGGGCGCGCTTCAAGAGCTCGGTAAAGCGCGCGAGTACACGATCGCCATGCGCGTCGAAAAGGGCTCGCCCGTCATCGGTGAAAGCATCGAAGAAGCGGGGCTTCGCTCGCTGCGCGGCGTCTACCTCTACGAGATCGAGCGCGGCGGGCGCGTGCTCGCAGCCGTGCCTCCGACCACCGTGCTGCGCGAAGGCGACCGGCTTCACTTCACCGGCGTGGTCGATTCGGTGGTCGATTTGCGAAAGCAGCGCATCGTCCCGGACACCGACCAAGTCGACAAGATCACCGCAAGCCGCGACCGAACCCTGGTGGAGGCCGTCATCGCGGCGCACTCGTCGCTCGACGGCCGAACGATTCGCGAGAGCCGCTTTCGCACCGTGTACGACGCAGCGGTTCTGGCGGTGCACCGCCAGGGCGTCCGGGTCACCGAAACCAAAGTCGGCGACATCCGTCTTCAGGCCGGCGACGTGCTGCTGATCGAGTCCCACCCGGAGTTTGCACATGCGCGAGCGCGAGATCCGAATTTCGCGCTGATCGCCGAGGTGGAGGACAGCGCCCCGCCGCGACACGACCGAGCGTGGATCGCCGCGGCGATTCTCTTCTTCATGGTGTTGATCAACGCGACCGGCACCATGAACCTGATGGTGGCGTCGCTGACCGCAGCCGCGCTGATGCTGCTCACCCGCTGCCTCACCGGCGAGCAGGCGAGGCGCTCGATCGATTGGACGGTGCTGATCTCGATCGCCGCAGCCTTTGGCGTCGCCATCGCAATCCAAAAGAGCGGCACGGCGGAGGTGCTCGCCTCTCGCATCATCGACATCGCCTCACCGTTTGGAAACGCGGGCGTGCTGGTTGCGCTCTATGCGATCACCGCCGTGCTCGCGGGGCTCGTCACCACCAAAGCCTCGGCGGCGCTGATGTTCCCAATCGCCGCGTCGGCGGCCGAGGCGCAGGGCATCGGGCTCCTGCCGATCAGCTACATGGTGATGATCGCCGCCGCGGCGGCCTTTTCGACGCCGATTGGTTTTCAAACCAACCTGATGGTGTACGGCCCGGGCGGCTACAAGTACGTCGATTTCCTTCGCCTGGGGGTGCCGCTTCAGGTGCTCGTCGGCCTCAGCACCGTCACCATCATCGCGCTCGCGTGGCTTTGAACCGCCCATGCCCCGTTTCCCCGAAATTTCTCGATACGCCCACTCCGTGTCGCCCCGCGTGTACAGCGCCCTCGCCGAGCGCGCGCGGGCGAAGAACCCGCGCATCTATCCGCTCCACGTCGGCGACACCTATCGCGACCCGATCGCCGCGGCGCGCGCAGAAAGCCAGCGCACCGAAGAGCACCCCGGCCTCCACCGCTACGCGCCCGTCCAAGGCGAGCCTGCGCTGATCGACGCGTTCATCGCGTTCGTCGAGCGGCGGCACGGTGAAACGCTCGACCGCGAGGGCATCCAGGTGATGGCCGGCACCACCGCGGGGCTCTCCGTCGTGTGCCAAGTGCTGCTCGAAGCGGGCGACGAGGTGCTGCTGCCTTCTCCGTTTTGGCCGCTGTGCCGCGGGATCATCGCGACCAAGGGCGCCGTGCCCGTGCAGGTGCCGTTCTACACGAGGCTCGAAGAACCGGGCTTCGACCCCGAAGCCCTGCTCGAAGCCGCGGTCACCGACCGCACCGTAGCGCTCTACATCAACACGCCGAGCAATCCGAGCGGCCATGTGCTCCCCGGGAGCACCGTCGACGCGATGCTGCGCGTCGCCAAACGGCACGACCTCTGGGTGCTCTGCGACGAGGCCTACGAGGAAATCTACTTTGGCGACGAAGCGCCGCGCGCGGTTTGGGCTCGCCCCGACGTGCGGGACCGCGCGATCGCGTTTCACACGCTTTCGAAGACGTACGGCTTTGCGGGTGCTCGCATCGGGCTCACGCACGGGCCCAAAGACGTGATGGCCAGCATTCGCGGGATGCAGACGTTTCACACCTATTGCGCGGCGCGCCCGATGCAGCTCGGCGGGGTGGAGGCCCTGCGGCAAGGCGACGGCTGGGTCGACGAGAGCCGGCGCGCGTATCGCGAAGCGGGCTTCGCGGCGGCCGACGCGCTAGGGCTCCGGCGGCCCGACGGCGGAACGTTCTTGTTTGCCGACGTGTCGGCACACCTGCCTCCCGGCGAAACCGACTGCGGCTCGTTCTTGGAGCGCTGTGCCGACGTGGGCGTGCTCCTAACGCCGGGCGCATCTTGCGGCGCCGACTACGCGAAGTGGGTTCGCATGTGCTTCACGTCGGTGCCCCCGGCTCGGCTCGAGGAGGCTCTCGGGAACCTGGCTCCGCTTTTTCGAGCACCGCCCGGTTGACCCAAGCGTCGATCGAAACCGACCCGGGGCCGGTGAACGCCAGGCACGCGTACACCGCCGCGTAGAGCAGCGAGAGCTCACGTGCCGAAAACGGGTCGCCGTGGTGGTGCACGATGGCCGCGACCATCATCGCGATGAACAGCGTGACGGCCGCGAACCGGCCAAAGAGGCCGACCAAGAGAAGGACGGAGCAGATGACCTCCGCGAAGATGATGAGCTGGGCGCTGACCTCGGCGCCGACGTTGAGCGGGTCGGGAAAGCTCTGAACCAATGTTTCGTACTCGAGTGCTTTCGGGATGCCGTGACTCAGCATCATGAGGGACACCGAGACCCGAAGGAGGAAGATCCCGTTTTCCGCGAGCGTGCGCCGCATGCCCGCTTAATACACCGCCGGTGCAGAAGTCGCATGGCGAAACCGGCGCCGTTACAATGCGGCCATGGGGGCGTGTCCCGCATGCGTTGCAATGCCGCTTTCCGAGTACGAGGCGAGCCCCGGCCTCTTCGTCGAAATCTGCACGCAGTGCCGCGGCATGTATCTCGACCGCCACGAGGTCCGCGACCTGCTCGGCGGCGGGTCGCTCGCCAAGGCCACCGAAGTGCTCCCGGTTTCGCTCGGCGACGAGATTGGGATGCGTTGCCCGAAATGCGTCGACCCCGCGATGCAACCGCTCGCGGTCAAGGGCGCCGAGGACGCGGAGTCGTGGCAGTGTCGCTCTTGCGGGGGGCTCTGGCTCGAGGAGGGCGCGTTCTTTTCGCTGAAGCGCGCGATTCAGGTGTCGAAGGCGCCGCCAGTGCTCGCTGCGCCCGTCGCGGTGAGCCGCAGGTCACCCTCGATCGACGGCGCCGGCCTGACGCACAGCCGAAGCCGCTATGATGAAGGGTTCGAGAACCTGATCGCCATTCCAGCGGTGCTGCTGGTGAGCGCACTGATCTGCTCGACGATGCTCGGGCGGCTGTTTGCATCGCTCGTTGGGATGCCGTTTCACGAGCTCGGGCACGCCGCCGCGTCGTGGCTGAGCAGCCGAATCGCGATTCCACTGCCCTTCTTCACGTTTTGGTTCGACGACCAGTCGGTGCTCATGGGCGCCATCGTCGCGGGCGTGCTCGGGTACCTGATCTTCCACACGTACCGCGAGAAGAACTGGTTCATGCTGTCGAGCCTCTCGGTGGTGCTGCTGACGTGGGCCGTGTTCACGTTCCTGGTGCCCGCACGCCAGACGCTCATGTGGCAGATCCTCGCCGGCGCGTGGGGCGAGCTGATCTTCGGAGGCTTTCTCTTGATGGCCTTCCACTTCCCGTTTCCAGACCGCTTCCGCTGGGACTTCTGGCGATGGCTCGTGATGATCCCCGCGGCGCTCTGCTTCACCTACGCGGTGCGGCTTTGGCGCGTCGCCTCGAACGACGTGTCGCAGATGCCCTGGGGCTCCGCAATCGGCGCACAAAGCGACGGCGACATGAACCGCCTCGTGAAAAACTTCGGCTGGACCGCCGAAGAGCTCACCGGCTTCTACCTGACGACCGCATACCTCTGCATCGCGGCCCTGATCGCCGTCTACGCCTACGCCGCCTACCGGCTTCTGAGAAAAAGGGGACTGTCCCCTAGGCGATAGTGTGGGGGCGGTGGGGTGGGACAAACCGCCGCCGAAGGCGACCGGGTCAGCCCGTGAGGCCCCACTTGGACTTGTTCTCGGCGACTTGCTCGGGGGTGGGCTGGTCGGTGCCCTCGTTCACCGGGACTTCGAAGTCGTCCTGCGCTTCCATCATCTTGGCGTTGAGTGGGGTGTCTTTCTCGAACACCTCCGGGACGGACGCGTCCTCGTAGATGGCCTCCCACGGGCACTCGGGCTCACAAGCGCCGCAGTCGATGCACTCTTCGGGCTGGATGTAGAGCTGATTCGGGAACGCCTCGGTGTCGCTGCCCTTGTACTCGTAGATACACTCGACGGGACACACGTCGACGCACGATTTGTCGACGCAGTCACGGCAAAGACGTGTAATGACCCAGGTCATCGGACTCCCTTCGGGAAAAACGAGGCTGAAAGCTAGCAGGGGGGCCGACCCCGCGCAAAGATTGGAAACGCCGGGTTTAGCGCTTCTTTTTGGGCGATTTCCGAGCCGGCGCTGCAGCCTTTTTCTTTTTCTTCTTCGGCGCTTCGCTTGGGTGGCACCCGGCGCAGGTGTAGTTCTCGATGCCCAGCAGCTTGCCCATCGCCGGGGTGATCACCTCCGCCATGTATTCCACCGTCTCCGGGAAGGTCGCGAGCATCCCGTCATGCCCGGGCGTGCCTTTGGGCGGGACGATGTACATCGAGGGCGCGGGCATCTTGAAATTGATTTCGCGCATCTCCTCGCCGTGGCAGTCCACGCAGTCGAAGCCGGCGTACTCTTCAGCGTCGTGGGCCACGAAGAGCTCTTGCATGATCGGGTTCACCTTGCCGACCATGTAGAACTCTTTGTCTGCGACGCTCATCTCTTCCCAGGGCGAGTCCGGCGGGGTCAGGCCCATGGCCTCCATCGCGCTCACCTTGCCGGTTGTGGCTTTTTCGCCCGACTTCGAGCAGCCGCCCGCCAACAAAAACAACGCAAGCCCCATCGCCAATGTTTTCATGCTTCCCCTCACGGTCCCGCATGGTAATTCATGCTTCGTCGCGATGCCCAGTATATGGGTTATATCGGGTGAAGCTTGACCTCGGCCCGCAAAATCATCGTGAGCGCGGGTGCCGCGGTCGTTGCAGCGTGGGTGGCGATGGGCTTGTTCTCCGAACTACAGCGGCAGATGGTGTTCCCCGGGCCGCAGGGCTTGAGCGTGCCCTTCCTGCACGAGCTCGCCGCCAAGCTCAACGCAAACGAGCTACAGATCCCCACCGAAGACGGAGAAACCCTCTACGGCTGGCACCGTCCCGCGGTCTGGTCCGGCACGCGGCGCGTCGTTCTCTATTTTCACGGCAACGCCTCGTCGGTGCTCGGTCAGGTCGAGCTGCAGGACCTGCTGCTGACAGAGGGTTGGGACTACGTGGGCATTCACTACCGCGGCTACCCCGGCAGCACCGGCAAGCCGAGCGAAGCCGGCCTTCACCGCGATGCGATGGCGGCCTGGCGCTGGGTCACCGATGAGCTCGGCGCCGAGCCGGCTCGGGTCGCGCTCCATGGCCGGAGCCTCGGCGGCGGCGTTGCCGTCCAGCTCGCAGCCCGCACGAACCCGGGCGCGCTGATTCTCGAGTCCACCTTCACCTCGGCCGTGGATGTCGCCAAAGAACACTACGGCTGGCTCCCGGTAGGCAAGATTTTGAAACACCGCTTCATGAGCCGCGACTTTGCCGGCCAGGTGTCGTGCCCCGTCTTGGTCGCGCACGGAAGCGCCGATTCAATCATCGACGTGCACCACGGCAAGGAGCTCGCTCGGCTCTTCGGGGCCGAATACATCGAGGTCCCACGCATCGACCACAACGACGTGCTCTTGGCTGGAAAGTCGGCCGAACGCTATCTCGCCTTTCTCGAGGCCGCCGTGCCGCAAAAGCCATGAGGCGGATAGCGAGAACCGAACCCGTGAAGCCCACCGCCTTCTACATCGCCCTCGGCACGCTTCTGTTCGGGTCGGTGCTCGTCGGCTGCCAGCGCAACCGGCAGGGCGCCGTCGTCATCGAGCCGTCGCAGATGGGGCCGCACGCGAGCCTCGCCCCCGAGGATCCGTTTGGCGCATCAGCCGGCGCGTACACGAAGCTCCGCGAAGTCACTGACGCGGCGCTTGCCGTCCCGTGGAGCGGGCGGCTCGCCGAGTTCGCCGACTGGCTCGAAAACGAAACGGTCGCAATCGAACGCTCGCTCGGGCTGCTCAAGGCGCTTCGGGTCGGCCCGGGCGACCAGTATGCGGTCGCCAACGCGCGCATCGCGATGCTGTACGACCACATCGCCATCGGTCTCACCAACGCAACGCTCGCCGCCGAAGCGGAAGGCCTCGAGGCCGACTGGAAGGGCCAGCAGGGTCGCATCTGGCTTCAGTCGAGCTCGTTTTGGGCGCGCTGCGTGCGAGGGTGCAGCATGTCGGGCACCCACCTCGATGCGTGGGATCTCCACTGCCGACAGGGGCTCGCCAACAGCCAGACACAGGTCGAGCGGTCGCCTGAAATCGAATCGCCTCGACAGCCATACTGAAACATGTTCTAGTTTTCTTTCATGGCGAAAACCAAGAGATCGGCCGCTCCGAGGCCGGCCGAGGCGCCCCTCGTCGTGACCAAGGCCAACGGCCTCGAGTGGGATCGGGAGGTCGACGTCGTCGTGGTGGGCTTCGGGGGCGCGGGCGCCTGCGCGGCACTCGAGGCGTACGCCCAAGAGGCCGAGGTGCTGGTGCTGGACCGATTCCACGGCGGAGGCGCCACTGCGATCAGCGGCGGTGTTTTCTACTCCGGCGGCGGCACGCACATCCAGCGAGAGGCTGGCGCCACCGACGACGCCGAGCAGATGTATCGCTACCTCTCGCTCGAAGTGAAAGGCGTGGTGTCCGACGAGACCCTCCGCGACTTCTGCGACACCAGCGTCGCCAACCTCGAGTGGCTCGAGGCGCAGGGCGTCCCGTTCGAGGGTTCGCTCTGCCCCTCGAAGACCAGCTACCCCACCGACGACTACTACCTCTACTACTCCGGCAACGAGAGCTTCTCTCCCTACAAGGAGGCGGCGACTCCCGCACCGCGCGGCCATCGAGCCAAGGGGAAAGGGATGCCCGGTGAGAGCTTCTACGGACCGCTTCGCGAAGCCGTGGAGCGCGCCGGCATCGACGTCGAGTACGAAGCGCGCGTCAATCGACTCGTGATCGACAGCCAGAACCACGTCCTCGGAGTCGAATACAAACGAATCGAGCCCGGTTTCTGGAGCAAGCTGCATCGCCGCCTTCATCGCGCGGGCATCAAGATCATCAACTACAACCCAAAGCTCGCGGCCGCGCTTCGCGAGCGCTGCTACCGCATCGAGGCGGAGCGGTCGGTGGTCGAGCGCGTGCGGGCCAAAAACGGCGTCATCCTCGCGGCCGGCGGCTTCATCTACAATCGGCAGATGGTCGAGGAGATCGCCCCCGCGTATCGGAGCGGCATGCCGCTCGGCACGGCGTCGGACAACGGTAGCGGCATCCTGCTCGGGAAGAGCGTCGGCGCAAAGACGGGGCTGATGAACCGCATCTCAGCATGGCGGTTCATCAACCCGCCCGAGGCGTTCGCGATGGGCATGATCGTCAACCAAAACGGCGAGCGCTACATCAACGAGCGCATGTACGGAGCCGCGGTCGGCGAAGCGATGGTCGACGAAAACGACGGCGTCGCCTTCCTGATCATCGACCACGAGCTCAAGAAGCTCGCGCGCGAGCAGTGCAAGCCGGGCAAGGCCCAGTGGTTTCAGCGAGCGCCCGCGTTGCTCAACCTGTGGTTCAACAGCAAGGAAGCCAAGACGCTCGAGGAGCTCGCCGAAGTCGCCAAGCTGCCGCTCGATTCGCTTCGCAAGACGCTCGATGCGTACAACCAAGCAGCCGACGGCAAAGCGCCAGATCGCTTCGGCAAAGACCCCGCAAAAATGCACGCGATGAGGAGCGGACCGTACTACGCGATCAACGCAGGCATTCGCAGCAAGCGGTTCCCCTGCCCGACGCTCACGCTCGGAGGGCTCGTGGTCGACGAGCGCACCGGCCAGGTCAGGTCCGAGTCGGGCGGCGTGATTCCAGGCCTCTACGCCGCAGGGCGCAACGCGGTGGGCGTCTGCTCCCGTCAGTACGTCAGCGGGCTTTCGATTGCAGACTGCGTGTACTCGGGCCGGCGTGCGGGCGGCGCCGCTGCGAGAGGCGAGATGTACGCCGAGAAGGGCGCGCCGACGCCGGGGCAAACCGCGCCGATCCAGGCCCGCCGCGACAACGCGACCAACGGGCACCCGGGCTGACTTGACGCGAAGGCTCACCCGCACAAGGGTCATGCTTCGATGTCGGACCGAATGAGCGACGAAGAAGCGAAAGAGTGCGTCCGCAAGCTCCTTGCGTACATGGGAGACGACCCCAACCGCGAGGGGCTGCTCGAGACGCCGCGGCGCGTGCTTGGCGCCATCGACGAGCACTTCCGCGGCTACCAAGAAGACCCGGTCGCTCACCTTTCGCGGACCTTCAGCGAGGTCGAGGGGTACGACGAGCTGGTGCTGGTCAGCGACATCGAAATCTACAGCCACTGCGAGCACCACGTGGTGCCGTTCGTCGGCAAAGCGCACGTCGCGTACATCCCCAACGGCAAAGTCGTCGGGCTCTCGAAGATCGCGCGCGTCGTGGACACGTTTGCGAAGCGGCTTCAGGTGCAGGAAAAGCTCACGGCGCAAATCGCCAACGCCATCGACGAGACGCTGACGCCGCAGGGCACGGCCGTCATCCTTCAGTGCCAGCACTTCTGCATGTGCTACCGGGGCGTGCGAAAGCCCGGGTCCTGGACGACGACGAGCCGCCTCACCGGATGTTTCCTCAAAGACGAGGCCGCCCGAATGGAGCTTCTGACCCTTATCGGCATGCCGCGGTCGATCGGCGGCGCCGGGGCCTGAGGCGGCTCGATCTCGCCGCGGTCGCGCCGTACATTAGGGGCGTGCAGAAGCAGCACTACGACTGGGTGATCGTCGGGTCGGGGTTTGGCGGGAGTGTCTCCGCGCATCGCCTCACGCAAAAAGGCTACAGCGTTCTCGTGATCGAGAAGGGCCGGCGGTTTGCGGAAAAAGATTTTCCGAAAACCAACTGGGATTTGAAGCGATGGATGTGGAACCCGTCGCTCGGGCTCAAGGGGTTTTTCAAGATGTCGTTCATGAAGCACATGACGGTGCTTCACGGCGTTGGGGTCGGTGGGGGCTCGCTGGTTTACGCGAACACACTCCCGACACCGAAGTCCGAGTTCTTTCAGTCGGGCTCGTGGGCGACGCTCGAAGACTGGGAGCAAGAGCTCGCGCCGCACTACGCAACCGCCAAGCACATGCTCGGCGCGGCGGAAAATCCGGTCATGACCAAGGGCGACCACGTCATGAAGGAAATCGCGAAGGAGATGGGCCGCGAGGAGCATTTCCATCCAACCGAAGTGGCGGTCTTCTTCGGCGAGCCCAACAAAAAGGTGCCTGACCCTTATTTCGAGGGCGAGGGGCCCGAGCGCGTTGGGTGCAACTTCTGCGGCGCGTGCATGACCGGGTGTCGCGTCGGCGCGAAGAACACCCTCGACAAGAACTATCTGTATCTCGCCGAGAAGCACGGCGCCGAGGTGTCGCCCGAAACCGAAGTGACAGCGATTCGGCCGCTCGACGGCGGCGGGTACAGCGTCGAAACCAAAGCGTCGTTTGGCAAAGCGCATTCCGAATCGGTGACGGCGGACCGCGTCGTCATGGCGGGCGGCGTCATGGGAACGATGCCGCTCCTTCTTCAAATGAAGGAAGACCCGGAAGGCCTTCCCGAGCTTTCCGATTGCCTCGGCTCCTTCGTTCGCTCGAACAGCGAGGCGCTGTTTGGCATCGTCGCGCCCGACAAGAACGCGAACTTCTCGAAGGGCGTGGCCATCACGTCGATCCTTCACACCGACGAGCACAGCCACATCGAGCCGGTGCGGTACGGCGCGGGCTCCGGGTTTTTCCGCACGCTGATCGCGCCCCACTCGCCCGGGCCCACGGTGCTTTCGCGCCTCTGGGGGGCGGTCAAGGCGTTCGTGCGGCAACCCATCCGGTGGATTCGTGCGTTCTTGGTTCGCGACATGGGCAAGCAGTCGCAGGTGCTGCTCTACATGCGCTCCATCGAAGGCACCATTCGCATGAAGCTCGGGCGCGAGCTCCGCACCGGCTTCCGCAAGGGGCTCGTCACCGAGATCGACGACCCGAGCCAGGCTCCCTCCGCCTTCATGGAAGAGGCCACCGACCTCGCCGAGCGCTTCGCAGACAAAGTCGACGGCGTGCCCGCCACGCTGATGACCGAAACCCTGCTCGGCGTGCCGTCCACCGCGCACATCCTCGGCGGCGCCTGCATGGGCGACTCACCCGAAACCGGCGTCATCAACAAAAAGCACGAAGTTTTCAACTATCCGGGCCTCTACGTGATCGACGGCTCCGCGATCTCCGCAAACCCAGGCGTCAACCCGTCGCTCACCATCACCACGCTCGCCGAACGCGCGATGAGCCTGATCCCCGAAAAACAAAGCGCCCCAGAAATTCACCCTTCGAAAAAGGGGACTGTCCCCTTTAATGATGGGTTACGAGCTGGGTGACGGTGCTGTTGGGGTCGGCGGGTTCGGGGGGTTCGAGCTCGAAGGTGTCGACGACTTCGGCGCCGCGCTGGTCGCAGTATTGGGCCCATTCGCCCCAGGCGGGGTCGTTGAGCTTCACGAAGAGCGCGAGGCAGCCGTAGTAGGCACGCGCAGAGAGCTCGGCGAAGGGGGTGAGGTGCTCGGTGAGGGCGTCTGTGTAGATCTCGAGGAGCTCTTCGTCGCTAGCGATGTCGTCAGGGACCGGGGCGCCGCGAATGCTTCCCGCCATGTCTTCGTACATGTAGCCGAAGAGCGCGGTACCGATGCCGCGCTCAAACAGAGGGTTCGTGCGGAGCGCGTAGGTTGCGGTGAGCGCACGGTCGGTGGCCTTTTGGCGGCGAAGTAGCCACTCGCGAAAGTCGTTTTCCGCCCAGCCCTCGATCGTCTCTTTGGAGGCGTCCTCCGGAGGCTCCGGCGGACGCACCGCCACCGCCTCCTCGACGCGATTCCAAAGCTCCTGAAGGCTCGCGCTCATTTCCTCGCGCGGGTAGACGGGCTGCGGCACCGGGATTGGGCTCACGATCAGTTTTTCGGGCTCCTCGGGGGTCTGGCGCCCCGCACAGCCGAGCGCCACGACGAGGGCACCGACCCAGATCCAACGCAGCATGACGCGAGATTAACAGGACGGGATCGGCGGGGCGAGTTTTGGGCTCGGGGGCGGTTGACTTCACTCCCAAAGCGCCCTTCGATGAAGCGATGGCCGCCTTCTTGGTCGAGCTCTCCGATGCCTCGAGCGTCGATCGCGCGGCGCGCGCGCTGTTTGGAGGCGACTTCGGCGAGCGACCCCGCGTCTCGCACAGCTTCGCGGCATGGGAATCGGCCGAGGGCGCACCGCTCACCACGATCCTGATCAACGAGCACAGCCCGCGAAGCGAGCTCGACTGGCTCTCCCTTCACATCGCCCGGGCCCGCGCCGATGCGATCGTCATCACCGGCAAGATCCTCCGGGACGAGCCGTCGCTCAGCTTCGACCTTCGAGCCGATGCGCGCTGGGGTGACGCGCTTCTTTCATGGCGCAAAGAGCGCTGGGGCATCGAAGAGCCGCCGTGGTTGCTGATTCTCACCCGGCGCGGCGACATCGACTTCAATCATCCGGTGTTTCACGGCTGGCCGCGCCCTGTCGTCTTCACCAGCGACCGCACCGCGGCCCGAAAGCTCTCGGCCGCACCGGTCCCCGTCGTCGCGGACGAGTCACCCGACATCCGCCGCGCGGTCCGGCACCTCCAGCTCGCGCGCGAGTGCAGGTGCATCTCGATCGAGGCGGGCCCTTCCACCGCTTGCGAGCTGTATCAGAGCCCGATGATGGTCGATGAGCTTCTGCTCTCGGTCATCGCCGCGCCGCCACTCGACTCGCGCGCGCGCGGCGGGCAGCTCGAGTCGCTCGCCGAGGCGCGCCAGAGGTTTCAGGAAGAGACCTCGGCCGGGCACGACGATCGCGGCCAGCGTTGGCACTTCTTTCGATTGCGGCGCTAGCCCTCGCGTGCGAGTCCCGGTAGCATCCGGGCGCGCCTCATGCTGAAGGCCCTCCAAAACATCCCGCGGAACACCGCGCTTCTCCTCGTGCTCTTGGGGCTGTTCATCCTCAGCCCGGTGATCGGCGGCTCGGAGAACCGCTTCGTCTTGGAGCTGATGTTCGACGCGGTGCTCATCGCGGGCGTCTACTCGGCGGGAGAGCGGCTGCGCTGGTGGTTTTGGGCGTTGACCATCGTCACGCTCTCGTACCGCTGGGGGCAAGTCTTCGCAGGTTTCGACGGCCGGATCGATGTGAGCGCACTCGGGCTGACCCTGGTCTGGCTGGTGGCGGCGATCGCCCTGATCACCAAGCGCCTGTTCCAAAAGCGCGACGTCACCGTCGACACGATCATCGGCGCAGTGGTGACGTACCTCTTGTCGACCATCGCGTTTGCCCTCGTGTACGAGATCATCGAGATCGAGCAGCCCGGCTCGTTCTCCGGTCTCCCCGAGGGCGCCGCCAACAACGGCGCGCTGCTCGTGCAGTCGACCTTCTACTTCAGCCTGATCTGTATGACGACCGTCGGCTTCGGCGACATCGTGCCGGTCTCGCCGATCGCAAAGCCGGTCGCAGCCCTCGAAGGGATGTTTGGCCAGCTCTACATCGCGGTGCTGGTCGCGAGGCTCGTCGGGCTCCACCTGGTGAGCGAGCGCAAAGAGTAGCCCCTCACGCAGGCGCCGGTGGCGCCGTGGTGGCGTCGCGCCCCGAGCCGGAGTCTTTTTCGACGGTTGCCGGCGCGGTTCCGCCTTCGTCCGGCTTGGCCTTGAAGAAAATCGCGTAGAACGTCGGCACGACGATCATCGTGAGCACGGTCGCCACCAGCAGGCCAAACACGATCGTCACGGCCATCGCGATGAAAAACGCATCGCCGAACAGCGGGATCATGCCGAGGATCGTCGTCGCGGCAGCCATTGCGACCGGGCGCAGACGGCTGACGCCACTGTCGAGAATCGCCTTGTACGTGCCGCTGCCGAGCCTCTTCTGCAGGTCGATCTCGTCGACGAGCACGATCGCGTTTTTGATCAGCATGCCCGACAGGCTGAGGAAACCGAGCAGCGCCATGAAGCCAAACGGCTGCTTCAAAAGAAGAAGCCCCGCCGTGACACCGATCAGCGCGAGGGGCACGGTGAGCCAGATGACGAGGGGCTGCCGGATAGCGTTGAAAAGACCGATGACGATGACGATCATGATCCCCACGAACATCGGAATGGGCGCAAACAGCGCTGTTTGCGCGTCGGTTGAGCTCTCGTACTCGCCGCCCCACTCGACGTAGTAGCCGGGGGGGAACGGGAGGTTCTCGATCTGCGGGGCGAGGCGGCCCCAAAGCGAGGGCGCAGAATCGTTGGTGGGGTCGGTGACGACGGTGAGCGTTCGCTTTCGGTTGCGGCGCTCCACCACTCGGTCGCTCCACGTGGTTTCGAGACCGGTGACCACGTTCGCGAGTGGTATGTACTGCTGCGCCACCGGGCTCCAAATCGGGATCGTCTTGAGGTTCGCGACGTCGTCGCGCAGCGGGGCCGGCTGCCGGAAGTAGATTGGGATGACCTCGTCGCGCTCGCGGTACACGCCGACCGGGTGTCCTTCGAAGGTCGATTGAACGGCCTGAGCGACCTGGCTGGTTGTGATCCCCTGAGCGTCGGCCTGCTCCTCCGAGAGCTTGGGCTTCACGACCTTCACGCGCTCGTACCACCGGCCTCGCGACCCTTTGGTATCGGGGTCGGCTTTGAAAATCGCGAGCGCCTGCGCCTCGAGCTCGCGCAGCACGTCGGGGTCCGGGCCGACCAGGCGAGCCTCGATCTTCCCAGGCTTGCTCGGGCCGAGGTCGAAGGTGCGGCCGAACGCGATCGCGTCGGGCGCGACGCTCTCGATATACGCCTCGGCTCTCTCGATGTCGCGCTTGAGGTTTTGGTAGTCCTCGATGTCGACGAGGAACTGCGCGAACCCGCTGTGCTCTTTTTCGGGCGTGAACGTGAGGATGAAGCGGAGCGGCCCCTGGCCGATCGCCGTGGCCACGTGCGTCACCCCCTCGAGCTCGGTGAGGCCCTTCTCGATGATCGCTGCTTTCTTTTCCGTTTCGTCGATGTGCTGATCGATCGGCCAGAACACGTCGACGCGAAACTTCGGGGTCGTGGACGCTGGGAAAAACGTCTTGTCGGTGAAGCCAAAGCCGTAGACCGACAGAGCAAAAAGCCCGTAAACGACGCCTACCGTCACCCAGCGATAGCGTAGGCACAGCGCGAGGAGCTTACGGTACGCGTTGTAGAAGGCGTTGTCGTACGGGTCCTTGTTCTCTTCTTCTTTCTTCTTGCTCGGGTCGGGCGGCTTGAGGAACCAGATGCCGAGGAGCGGCGTGATGGTCATGGCCGTCACCCAGCTCAGCGATAGCGAGATCCCGACCACGATGAAGAGCGACCGGCAGAACTCGCCGGTGCTGTCGGGCGACAGGCCGATCGCCGCAAAGGCTATGATCGCCACGGCCGTTGCGCCGAGTAGCGGCGTCGATGTTTGGCCGGAAACCTCGGTGGCGGCCTTCTCCGGATCCATTCCGCCGTTGATCCGTACGAGCATCCCATCGATGATCACGATCGCGTTGTCGACCAGCATGCCGAGCGCGATGATCAGCGCCCCGAGTGAAATGCGCTCGAGCGCCACCCCCGCCGGCGCCATGAAGATGAAGGTCGCCGAGATGGTCAGCACCAACACGAAGCCGATGATGAGGCCGCTTCGCAGGCCCATGAAGAGCAGCAGCACCGCGATGACGATGGCGACAGCTTCGATCAGATTGATGAGAAACCCGTCGATGGCGTTGATCACCATGTCGGACTGCATGTAGATGACCTCGAGCTGCATCCCGAGAGGGAACTGCCCCCGCAGCTCGGCCAGCCGCTCTTTGATGCCCTCGCCCATGGTGACGACGTTGCCGCCTTTTTCGGTGGATACGCCGATGCCGATCGCACGGTGACCATCCATGTGGAGCTTGTTCGTGGCTGGCTGCTTGTAGCTGCGCTCGATCTCGGCGATGTCGCGAAGACGAACCTGCGTGTTGTCGCCTTCGCTGACGAGGATGTTGCCGAGGTCCTGCGACGAGCTGATCAGCGAATCGGGCTGAATCTGCAGGAGCTCTTTCCCGGCCCGAACCCTGCCGGCATCCGCCACGATGCCTTCGGCGACCAGCTTCTGTGTGATGTCGTCCGGAGAGATGCCGATTTGCGAGAGGCGCTCGCGGTCGAACTCGACGTACACCGCCTCGGGCACGACGCCAAAGAGCTCGACCTTGGCGACGTCTTTGACGAGCACGAGCTCTCTGCGAAGCAGCTTCGCCACGTCGTAGAGCTCGCGGTAGCTGTATTCGTCTCCGTAGATCGCCAAGAAGACGCCGTAGACGTCCGAGTAGTCGTCGATCACCAGCGAAGGCCCGGCGCCCGGTGGAAGGCTCGACTGCACGTCGCCCACCTTGCGGCGAAGCTCATCCCAAACTTGGGGCAGCGCCGAGCCAGGGACTGTAGAGCGCATCTCGATCGTCAGCGTGGATTGGCCGGGGATGTTTCGCGACTCGATCTTCTTGATCTTGCCGAGCTTCTGCACCGCGCGCTCGATCTCGTCGCTGACCTCTTCTTCGACCTCATACGGTGTCGCGCCGGGGTACGGCGTGATGACGAGCGCCTCCTTGATGGTGAACTCGGGATCCTCGAGCCGCGGCATCCCCTGGAAGGTCTTGAACCCGGCGTAGAGCGCGCCCACCGTCAACACGACGATCAGCGTGCGGTTCTTCAGCGCCCAGGCGGTGAGATTCATTTCCGCGTCACGTCCGATTCGGTGAGCTCGGTGACCTTCATACCCTCGGTGAGGAGGTGCACTCCGGAAAGCGCGATCGCGTGGCCACTTTGGAGCCCCTTCTTGACGACGATGCGATCGCCCGTGATCGGCCCGGCTTCGACGGGTTGTTTCGAAACCGTCATCGCCTCTTCATCGACGACCCAAACGTACGGATCGGCGTTCGTGTCGGCCACGACCGTGCCCACGGGCAACAGGAAATCCGACGCCTCCGTCGTGCTGAGACCCGTCAAGACGAGCTTGGCGGTCATGCCGGCGAGCACCGCCACGCCTTCGGGCTTCTTCATGGAAAAGGTCGCGCGGAACGTGCGGGTGCTCGGATCGGCTGCGGTGGCGAGCTCGGTGATCTTCACGGGGAACTGGAGCCCCGGGAGCGCGGAAAGCTCCACGATGGGCTTCGCGCGTTCGTTCCACTTCTCCAAGTCCAAGTCGGAGTTGCCGCCTGCCAGGTCGCGCTCGGGGACATCGACGATCACTTCCATGACCGACTCGTCCTGCAGCAGCAGCACCGGCTCGCGCGCCTCGACGTTGCGAAAATCCGTGACGAGCTTACGGGCGATGACGCCGTCGAAAATCGCGCGGAGGCGCGTGTCTTGGAATGCTTTTTGTGAAATGCGCAGCTCGGCGCGGCTCACATCGCGTGAGCGCGTGGCGACGTCGAGGTCTCGCTGCGTGCCGGAGCCGGATGCGAAGAGCTTGCTCTCGCGCCGATACTCGGCTTCGGCTAGGCGGAGGCGCGCGCGCGCGGCTTCGACGTCGGCCTGATAGTCCCGCGGGTCGAGGCGAGAAAGCACCTGCCCCTTTTTCACCGGCTGCCCCTCCTCGACGCTCCAATCGATGATGCGTCCCCCGACCTCGAACGCGAGCTCCACGACTTTGACGGCCTTGATGCGGCCCGGGTAGTCCGGCCGCGCGCTGCCCAAGTTGCCTTCCAACCGGTAGATCTTGATCGGACGCGGGGGCGGCTCGACTTCGACGACTTCTTCTTTGGCGCACGAGACCGCAAGGCAGGCCGCAATGCAGAACAGCGCCGCTCGGAGACCGCGGACGATGCCAAGCTGAGTGGGGTTCATGGCGGGATTCTCACTGGGGTTCGAGCGAAGGCGGAGCATAGGAAGGACGCCCCACCTTGCCAAGCGTAATCGGCTAGGAATCGCTGGGGGATCAGACGAGTGTCGACTATGCTTGCGCGCCTATGCGGCGAATCTGCGCGCTTCTGCTGGTCTGCCTCGCCGTCCCGTCGTTACTCGAGGCAGAAGAAAAACCAACCGTCCGAGTTTCGATCGTCGTCGACGGGCCGTCGCCCGTCTTCAGCCGCGCCATCGACGACATCGAGCAAGAGCTGCGCACGCAGATCTCAGACCGATTCGACGTAGTACTCGTGCAGCCTCGCGTGGAAGCCGACTGGACACGAGAGGCTGTCGAACGCCAGCTCTCGGATGCGTATGCCGACGACACCATCGCCGCAGTGTTCGGGATGGGGCTCTTGACCATCGAGGCCGTCGCGAAACGAAAATCGCTTCCGAAGCCCACCATCCTGCCGTACGTCATCGAAGCCGAGCGCCTCGGGCTTCCAAAGAGGGGTGACGTCAGCGGCCGCAAGAACCTGACTTACATCACGGAGCGATTCGACGTCAGCGAAGAGGTGGGGTTTCTTCGAGCGGTGGCGGGCAGCCAGCGCATCGTGGTGCTCGCCGAAGCCTCCGAAGGCAGAGCCCTTCGCACGGCCGCCCGCGACAGCTCGATCGAGCTAGTGCTGGCAGAGGCCAACGTGGAAGCACTCGTCGGCGTGATTCCCCCAGGCGCTGACGGCGTGGTGCTCGCGCCGATGCAGAAGCTGACGCTCGAGGAGCGCAAGCGGCTCGTTGCCCATCTCACGCGCCGGCGCTTGGCCAACATCGCCATCAACCCGACGTGGCTCGACCAGGGCGCGCTGATGTCGATTCGGGCGCCCAACACCTACGAGCGCCGCGCCCAGCGCGCTGCCCTCAACCTCGACCTGATCCTCGAAGGGCGCCCCGCGTCCGACATCCACGTCGAGTTCGAGTCGCGGCACGAGCCCCAGATCAACATGGAGGCTGCGAGGCTGCTCCGAGTGCGCCCGAGCTACGACGTGCTGATCGAGTCGGAGCTCGTGATGGAGGACGAGCCGCTAGCCCGGGACCGCACGCCGATGGAGGGCGCGATGTTGACAGCGGTCGACCGCAACCTCGACCTCGAGGTGTCTCGAAAATTCGTCGAGGCCGGCGAAGAGGGCGTGAAGGTCGACCGCGGTCCGCTGATCATTCAAGCGGCCGCGCAAACCGGCCTCACGATTCGGGACCCGAATCGAATTCTGCCCGCCTCGTTCATCGCGCAGCGTCAGGCGTCGACGTTCGTGCGCGCAAACCAGAGCATCTATTCGGAGAAGGCGTGGACCAGGTTTCAAACGAGGCGCCTCCGCCAAGAGGGTCGACAGTACGGCTACTTCGTCGACGTCCTCGACGTGATGCTCGAGTCGGGCACAGCCTACGTCTCGGTGCTGCGCGCCAACGCGCAGGAGCGCATTCAGCGCCGAAACATCCGCCTCACCCGCGAGTACCTCGAGCTGGCCCGGCTTCGCCTCGAAGTCGGCGTCGCCAATGCAAGCGAGCTCTATCGTTGGCAGTCGCAACTCGCGAACAACCAGCAGGCGGTCATCGAGGCTCGCGCGGTGGTCCAGCAATCCAAAATCGAATACAACCGCGTGCTCAACTACCCGGGCGAAAAACCTTTTTCGCCGATCGACCTGCCGGTCGACGAGGACGGGCGGGCGCTTCCGCCCTACGACCCGATCTCCAAGTACATGGGCGACCCGTGGTCGTTCGAGCTGCTGCGCGATTTCATGGTCCGCGAGGGCCTTCGCAACTCACCAGAAGCGCGTCAGGTCGACGCGCAGCGCCGCGGCCAAGAGCGGCTCGAAGAGGGTCGCGTCAGGCAGATTTGGTTGCCTGAGTTCTCGATCGAAGGTGGGGTGCAGCACGACTACTGGGTCGACGGCAAAGGCTCCGAAACGCCTCCCGAGCTTGCGGACGTGGGCTTTCCCGAGTTCAACAAGGGCACGTGGGACGTCGGTGCGTTTGCGACGATTCCACTTTCTCGCGGTGGCTCGGGCGTGGCAGAGGCGCGCCGGGCGGCGCGGCTGCTCGAGCGACTCAAAGCGGAGTTCGAGCGCGTCGAGCTCTTCATCGACACGGGTGTGCGCATCGAGCTCTACAACGCCGCCGCGGCGCTCGCCGCCGTCCAGCTCACCAAAAAGGCGGCCGTCGCGGCGCAGAACAACCTCGAGCTCGTCGTCGACCTCTATCGCCGCGGCAAGGTCGACATCATCACGCTCATCGACGCGCAAACGCAGAAGCTAGTGGCCGACCTAGCGGCGGCGAACGCCGCCTACGACTACGTTCTCGCACTCCTCTTCGTCGACCGAGAGATTTCGCACTTTCGAAACCTCGACGACCTGGAGGCGAGACAGGAGTTCGAGCGTCGGCTGAACGAGTTCGTCATGGTCACCGGGACGGCGCGCGAAAACGTAATCGAAACCCCGTAGACAGCGCTTCGCATCGGCTCTAGGCTAGCCGTTCCCTGACCTCTCCGGGCAAGATGGCCATGATAAGAGTCTCCCTTCGCGCGTCGATTTTGTTCGCGGCGGTGATTTCGGTGACGTTTGCGTCGCGAGTCGACGCGCAGCGGCTGCCGACCTTCCGCATCATGATGATCTCCGACGGCGAGTCGCAGTTGCTTTCTAGCCGCGAAGACGTCCTCAAGAACGAGATCCTCGAGCTCGCGAGAGACGACGTGAACGTCGAGTTCCTCGAGCCGAGAGTCAAGCCCGATTGGAGCCTCGACGAGTCGGAGGCGGCCGTGCGAGCCGCACTTGCCAATCCTGCGGTCGACCTGATCGTCGTGGCGGGAGCGATGACAGGCGTCGCCGTCGGACGCATCGCGAAGCTCCGCAAGCCGGTTTTGATTCCGTTTGCGGCCCCCGCGCTTCAGGGCCTGCCACGTACCGGCGACCGCAGCGGCAAGCGAAACCTCGCGTACATCGCGGGGCTCTTGAACTTCGAAGCAAAAATTCGCCGCCTACGCGACATCGTGCGGTTCGACCGCATGGCGTTCATCGTCGGCGAAGAAGTAGTGCGGCACCTCGACGCGCCCGAGGTTCCAATCCAGAACGCGAGCCGACGGGTCGGCATCGAGAGCAAGCTCGTCGTCGCCGATCCCGATCCACAGGCGACGCTCGAAGCGATCCCCAAGCAGGCCGAGGCGGTTTACATCGGGCCGCTGTTTCGATGGACCGACGACCAGATTCAAGAGCTCATCGATGGCCTGCGCCAGCGTGGTCTCCCCTCGTACGCCGGCGACGGGTTGAAGTGGGTCGAGCGCGGCGCGCTGGCAACCATGGAGACGTACGAAGACGAGGTGCGCCGAATGCGTCGTGCGGCGCTCTTCGTGCAGCGCATCTTGACCGGCGAGCCGGCAAGTACGCTCCCTGTTTCGTTCGAGCAACGGCCCGTGCTGGTGATCAACATGGCGACCGCGAGGGAGATCGGCTCGTGGCCGCGGTTCGAGATCATGGCGGAGGCGAGGCTCATCAACGACCAGTCAGGCACGCGCGGGCCTTTGATGACGCTCGAAACCGTGATGCGAGACGCGGTGCGCGCGAACCTGGACCTGATGGCGGAGGGGCTTCGCATCGACGCGAGCTACCAAGGCATCAAAGTGGCACGCGGCAACTGGCTGCTCGGGCTGCGCGCCGACGGGGACATGACCGTCACCGACCCGGCGGTTTCCAACTCGCTTGGGCAGGGTCAGTATCAGTTCACGTGGGCGGGGAGCGCCTCGCAGCTCCTCTATTCGCCGAGCGCGCACGCGGACCTCCGCTTTCGTCGAAGCAGCTACTGGAGCGTCGAGCACGACTACCAGGCGGTGCGGCTCGATACGATGCTGGCGGCAGGCGAAGCCTATCTGGATGTCCTTCGCGCGAAGAACAACGAGTCGGTCAACCGCGACAACCTCAGGCTCACTCGAAAAAATCTCGCCCTTGCCGAAACGCGCAACGCGATCGGCGTGGCCGGCCGTGAAGAGGTCTATCGCTGGCAGACCCAAATCGCCGAAAGCCGATCCGGTGTCATCGAGGCGAGCGCCATTCGCAATCAGAGGGAAATCGCGCTCAACCGCATCTTGAACCGGCCCCTCGAGGGCCCGTTTCGCGTTCCGCCGGCCGACGAAATTCGCTCGGTGTTGCCAGGGAGTGACGCGCGGCTGGCCGTATATTTCGAGGATCCGTGGTCGTTCAAAGTGTTTCGCGAGTTCATGGCGCTCGAAGCGATCCGAAACGCGCCCGAGATTCGAAGCATCGACAACACGCTCGCCGCGCGCGACGAGCTCCTCAAAGGGGAGCGTCGCCAGCTCGGCATTCCCGATATCTCCGCCGTTGGAAGCTTCCAGCACATCCCGTACGTCGATGGCGTCGGCTCGGCGCCTGTTCCGCCCCAGGAAGGCATCCCCGAGGGCACCTTTCCATCGCGCCAGACGTTCACGTGGACGGTCGGCGCGCAGGCCTCGCTGATTCTCCTCGATGGCGGCAGCAACTACGCGCGCGTCCGCCGGCAGTTTCGCGAGATCGACCGCCTTCAAACCGAACGGGCAGCCCTCGTGCTCGCCCTCGAGGAGAGGGTTCGCGCTTCGCTTCACCAGGCGGGCTTCTCGTTTGCCAACATCTCGCTCACGGCCGACGCAGCCGAAGCGTCCGCGCTCAACCTCGAGCTCGTCACCGACCTCTATCGAAGCGGCGCCACCAACATCATTCAGCTCGTCGACGCCCAGAACCAGGCGCTTTCGGCCAAGCTCGCGGCAGCCAACGCGCGCTATGATTTCCTGATCGACGCGCTTCGCGTGCAGCGTGCTTCGGGCGCATTTTCGCTCGAAGGCACGCAGGAGGAGCGTGACGACTTCATCCGCCGGCTCGACGAATTCGCTGCCAAGCGCAGTCGCTTCCAGCCAGTGACCGAGCCGCCCGAAAAACGCAAGCCCATCAACAAGAGGGAGATCAACTGATGGTCCGCAGTGCAATCCATCTCTTGCTCGCTGCGACCGTGCTCACGAGCGGCTGCAAAGACGAGCCCGAAGAGCCGGAGCTGATTCGCCCGATTCGCTATGTCGTGGTCGAAGGCCGCGAGGCCGCGACGGCGCGAACGTATTCGGGTGTGGCCAAGGCCGGCCTCGAAAGCAGGCTGAGCTTTCAGGTGAGCGGACAGGTGCTGAGCGTGCCGGTCAGCGTCGGTGACAAAGTGAAGAAGGGCGACACGATCGCGCGGATGGACCCAACCGACTTTTCACTTCAGCTCCAGAATGCACAGGCGACTGCGGCCCAATCGCGCGCCATGGAGCGAAACGCCAAAGCGACCTACGAGCGCACGCAGGCGCTTTACGAAAACCAGAACGCATCCAAGCAGGACCTCGACAGCGACCGAACGCAATACGACTCGGGGCGGGCCGCGTTCGAATCCGCAAACCAGCAGGTTCGGCTGCGGCAGCGGCAGCTCGGCTACACGCACCTGAAGGCGCCCGCCTCTGGGACGCTCGCAACCGTCGACATAGAGCAAAACGAGTACGTGCAGGCCGGCGAGCTCGTCGCGACCCTGCTGGTCGGCGAGCAGATCGAGGTCAGCGTCTCCGTGCCCGAGTCGATCATTCGACGCATCGAGCGAGGCGCCGAGGCGCAGGCACGCTTCAATTCACTCGGCGGAAAGACCTTTGCGGGCACGGTGACCGAGGTCGGCGTCTCGAGCGTTGCGGGGGCGACGACGTTTCCGGTGACGGTTCGGCTGACCGAGGGGCAGGACAAGCTCCGCGCCGGCATGGCAGCCGACGTGACGTTTCTCTTGCCGCAGGACGGCAACCAAGCGAAGTACGTGCTCCCCATGAGCGCGGTCGGAGAAGACCGCGACGGCCGCTTCGTGTTCAAGGTTGAGCCACGCGAAGAGGGGCTCGGAATCGTCCATCGCACCGCCGTCCAGGTGGGCGAGCTCCTGTCCGATGGGCTGGAGATCAACGACGGCGTGCAACCGGGGGACATGGTGGTTACGGCAGGCGTGAGCCGCATCTACGACGGCCTGGAAGTGCGCGTTCCACCGAAGCCGGGCTCCGAGCCAGGCAACGTCGCCGCGGTTGAGCCTGCCGAGCCAGTCGTCCCACCGGAGGCCGCGGGAGCGGAGCCCAAGGCGCCATGAGCCTCACCGAGTTCGCGCTGAATCGACGTACGGTCACCGGAACGCTGATCGTCGTGCTGATCTTCGCGGGCATCGCCGCCTATCAAGACGCCCCTCGCCAAATGGACCCGGGCTTCATCATCCGCACCGCGATGATCTCGACGTATTTCCCGGGCGCGAGCCCCGCGCGCGTCGAGCAGCTCATCACTGACCCGATCGAAAAGGCGGTGCAAGAGATCCCGCAGCTCGATTTCGTCAACAGCGAGAGCCGCACGGGCGTGTCGGTCATCTATGTGAACATCCGCGAGGAGTTCAAGAAGATGCGTCCGATCTGGGACGACCTTCGGCGCAAAGTCGACGCGGTGAAGCCCGACCTGCCAGAGGGCGTCGAAGGACCCATCGTCAACGACGAGTTCGGCGACGTGTACCCGATCATGTTCAGCATGACCGGCGACGGCTTTTCGTACATGGAGCTGAAAGAAATTGCGGACGACATTCGCGACGAGCTGCTGCGCGTGAAGTCGGTCGCCAAAGTCGACATCCTCGGCTCGCAGGAAGAGCGGCTTTTCGTCGAGTACAACAACGCGGTGCTCAGCAAGCTCGGCATGACGCCGAAGTTTCTGCGCGACAGCCTCCAGCAGCAAAACATCATTCAGCCCGGCGGCGAAATCGACATCGAAGAGGAGTCGATCGCGCTCGAGCCAAGCGGCAACTTCGCGTCCGTCGAGGAGCTCCGGCGGTCGGTCATCCGCCTTCCGATGACCGACGAGCTCGTCTACCTCGAGGACATCGTCGACATCTATCGAGGCTACGTCGACCCGCCGGAGGGGCTGGTCCGCATCGACGGGCATCCCGGCCTCACGCTGGCCGTGTCGATGGCCGAAGGCGGCAACCTGATTCAGCTCGGCGACCGGCTCGAAGACTTCTTCGAATACATCCAGGAGCAGTACCCGCACGGCGTCGACTTCTACAAAACGTATTTTCAACCGACCATCGTCGAAAAGAAAGTCGACGATTTCGTCGAAAGCGTGCTCCAAGCCGTGGTGATCGTGCTCGCGGTCATGCTCTTGAGCTTGGGGCTTCGTACGGGGTTCGTCGTCGCGACGCTCGTGCCGGCGACGATGATCATCGCGATTTGGGTGATGAGCCTGTTCGAGATTCAGCTCGACCAGATGTCGCTTGCCGCGCTGATCATCGCGCTCGGTCTCCTCGTCGACAACGCGATCGTGATCTCCGAGTCGATCATGGTGCGCATGGCCGACGGCGAAGACGGCAGGACGGCCGCGCTCAACGCCACCAAAGAGCTTCGCGCGCCGCTGCTGATCGCGTCGTTGACCACGGCAGCAGCGTTTTTGCCGATTCGGCTCGCGGAATCGGCGGTCGGCGAATACACGGGCGTGCTGTTTTCGGTGGTGACCATCACGTTGCTCGTGTCCTGGGTGCTGGCGCTGACCATGATTCCGCTGCTGTGCGTGCGTTTCCTCAGGCCAAAGAAGCTCGAAGAGCCGTTCGACTCGCGTTTCTATCGGCTGTACCGGCGTGCGATCTTGGCGATCCTGCGGCGCCCGGTCTTGAGCATCGTGGTAGCCGTCCTAGGGTTTTACGGAGGGATTCAGCTTTTCGCGCTGGTGCCGCAGCTCTTCTTCCCGCAGCAGGCCACCAACTTCTTCGTCGCAGAGCTCACGTTTCCACCGGGCACGTCGATTCGCACCACCGAGGCGATGATCGTCGACATGGAAGAATACATCCGGACCGACCTCAAAGCGGAGGGCGACGAAGAAGGCATCACGCACTGGGCCTCGTTCATCAGCACCACGCCCCCGAGGTTCACGCTCACCTACAACCCCGACGCGCCGAGGCCTCGCTATTCGGAAACCATGATACACACGACGAGCGCCGAGGTCGTGCCCGAGCTCATGGAAAAGCTCGACCACTACATGACCGAGCGCCACCCTGACGTCCGGCCGCACATTCGCCCCCTCGGCAACGGCCCACCCGTGAGAAAGCCGATCGAGGTTCGCATCTCCGGCAAAGAGGTCGACAAGGTTTTCGAGATCGCAGACACCGTCAAGCAATGGCTCAACGAACGCGACGATACGCGAGACGTGGGCGATGACTGGGGCCCCAAGGTCAAAAAGCTGCTGATCGAGGTGAGCGGAGACCGAGCGCGTCGTGCGGGCATCAGCAACGAGGATGTCGCGACTTCGCTTCAGACTTTTCTGAGCGGCTACGAGACCACCCGCTATCGAGAGGACGATAAAACGATTCCGGTCGTGCTGCGCTCGGTGGCAGAGGGCAGGCGAAACATCGATCGGCTCGCAACGCTCAGCGTCTTCGCGCAGGACGGCAGCTCGGTGCCGCTGACGCAAGTGGCGAGCGGCGAGCTCGAGTGGGAGTCGTCGGAAATCCTCCGGCGCGATTTATACCCCACCGTCACCGTCGATGCGGACACCATCAGTGGCGTCACCGCGTTTGACGTCATCGCGGACCTCGGGCCGTGGCTCGACGAGCAGCAGGCCCGCTGGGGCATCGGGTACCGATATGAATTCGGCGGTGAGGTCGAGGGCTCGGGCGACGCCAACGCGTCGATCGCAGACAAGATGCCGATCGCCGGCATGGTCATCCTGATGCTCTTGGTCTGGCAGTTCAACTCTCTGCGAAAGCCGGCGATCGTTTTGGCGACGATTCTCTTTGCGCTCGTCGGCGTCGCGATTGGGCTTCTGACCGTGCACTATCTCGGGCTGCCGGGCGGCTACTTCGGGTTCATGACGTTGCTCGGCATCGTGTCGCTTGCCGGCATCGTCATCAACAACGGCATCGTGCTGATCGACCGCATCGACATCGAGCGAACCGAAAACGGGTTGAGCGCGCCCCACGCGGTGATTCAAGCCGCCCAGCAGCGCTTCCGGCCGATCATCCTCACCACCGCCACCACGATCGCCAGCTTGATCCCGCTCTACGTGGGCGGCGAAGAGATGTTCCAGCCGATGGCGATCGCGATCATGTTCGGTTTGGCGTTCTCCACGCTCCTGACGCTCGGCTTCGTCCCGCTGATGTATTCGCTCTTCTATCGCGTGGGCTTCAAGGACTTCGTCTACCCGGGTGACGAAGGTTTGGCGACTGCATCGTAACCGCCTATCTTGAGCCCGTGCCGTCTGAGAACGAGGGTGGGCCGGCTCGGCATCTGGACTTCATTGGGGCGACGGGGGTTGGCGTCGGCGCGATCGTCGGCGGCGGCATCCTCGTCTTGGCGGGTGCGGCCTTCCGAGAAACTGGCCCGAGCGCGATCTTGGCGTTTGCGTTCAACGGCGCCATCGCGCTGCTGACCGCGCTGAGCTTCGCCGAGATGTCGTCGATGTTCCCCGAATCAGGCGGCGCCTACACGTTTGCCAAGAAGGTGCTCACGGTGCGCGCGGCGTTCGTCGTCGGGTGGGTGCTCTGGTTCGCCTACATCGTCGCGGGTGTGCTCTATGCGCTCGGGTTCGCGGAGTACGCCCTGGTGGCCATCGAGCAGCTTTGGGCCGCGGTCGGCACGCCGCCCGCGTGGCTTCACGGACGGTCCGCCGTGCTCGCGCTCGCTGTTGGCGCCACCGCTCTCTACAGCCTGCTCCTCGTGCGCAAGAGCGAAGGCGGCGGACAGGCAGAGACGATCGGCAAGCTCATCGTCTTTGCCGTGCTGCTCATCGCGGGCGCGTGGGCGTTGGCGCGGGCTCCGTCGGGCACGGTCCGAAGCGGGCTCACGCCGTTCTTCGAACGCGGCGGCACCGGGTTGCTCACGGCCATGGGCTTCACGTTCATCGCGCTTCAAGGCTTCGACCTCATCGCGACGGTGGGCGGCGAAGTGAAGCAGCCGGAGCGCAACATCCCGCGCGCGATGCTGACCTCTCTCGGGCTTGCGCTCGTGGTGTATTTGCCCCTGCTCTTTCTCGTTTCCACCGTCGGCACGACACCGGGCGACCGAATCGCCGAGATGAGCGCGACCGACCCCGCCGTGGTGATGGCGGACGCCGCGAGCAACTTCGCGGGCGCGTTCGGCTACTGGCTGGTCGTGGTGGCGGCCGTGCTGTCCACGGTGTCTGCGCTGTCGGCCAATTTGCTCGCTGCGAGCCGGATTTCGCTTCGCATGGCGACCGACCGCACGCTGCCTCGTGTGCTTCAGCAGCGTCACCCGACGCGAGGCACGCCCGTGATGGCGATTTACGCCACGGCGCTCGCCATGGGGCTCATCTTGCTGATGGTGCCCAACGTGTCGGCCGCGGGTGCTGCGGCGAGCTTGATCTTTCTGATCTCGTTTGCGCTCGTGCATTGGACGAGCCTGCTCGCGCGACGCCGCTCTCGGGTTCCAGCGCCGTTTCGGACGAAGTGGTTTCCGGCGGTGCCGCTCATTGGAGGCGGGGCTTGCGCGCTGCTCGCTGCGTATCAGGCCGTTGCGGTGCCCTCGGCTGGCGCAATCGCAATGGTGTGGCTCGGGTTCGGCGTGATTCTGTACTTCGGGCTCTTTGCGGGGCGCGCGCGGGCGGTCGATGCGTTTGCTGAAGCGGTCGACCCGCGCCTCGGTGTGCTTCGAGGGCGGAGCCCGCTCGTGCTCGTGCCAGTGGCCAATCCAGCGAGCGCCGTCGGCATGGTCACCGTGGCGAACGCGCTTTCGATTCCCGTGGTGGGACGAGTCCTGCTGCTCACGGTGCTTCGGCGTCCGTCTGATTTCGCATCCGCAGAAGCCGAAACGAAAAAGGGCCTTGCCGACGCGCAGACCGTCGTCGAGCAGGCGCTCACGGCGTCACTGATCGCGGGCCACGCGCCAGAAGCGCTGATGACGATCGCCGCGGACCCCTGGAAGGAAATCGCGCGTGTCGCAGAAACGCGCGACTGCGAGAGCCTGTTGGTCGGCTTTTCTTCGCTCGAGGAGCAGGAAAACGTTCGGCACATCGAAGACCTGCTGAACGACGTCGAATGCGACGTCGTCGTGCTCCGCGCGCCCAAGGCGTGGTCGCTCAACACCGACACGCGCATCATCGTGCCCGTGGGCGGGCAGGGAGGCCACGACGAGCTGCGCGCACGCCTGCTCGGGAGCCTCGGGCGAGCCGGCTGCACCAACGTCCGCTTCGTGCGGGTGGTGGACCCATCCCTCCCCGGCTCGGCGCGAGCCGAAACGAAACACAGGCTTCGCATCTTCGCAGAGGAAGAGACGTACGGCACGCCCGACTGCAGGCTGCTCGAGTCCACTCACGTGGTCGACGCGGTGGCCGACTTCGCGAACCCCGATGATCTCATTATTCTCGGCCTCCGCCACCAGCGCGGCAAACGCCTGTTCAGCGAGCTCGCCCTTCAAGTGGCGCGAAAAACCTCGGCGGCAACGCTGATGATCAGCCGCCGCAACTAGCCGCTGTGCAGTGCGCTGCAAGCAATCGGTCGACGTCGCTTTGGCGACTGTGGTAAACCGCTTGCGACCAAGGAGGCCACCGTGGACACGAATCTCATCATCGGCATTTTCGCGTTGGGTTTCGGCCTGGTAACTCTCGTGATGCGTTTCGTGGCGCCGTCGAAGCTCGGCAAGCTCGAGCCGATGAAAGAGAAGTTCGGCGCCGGCCTCGGCACAGCGATACACGTCACCGCCTACACTGTCGCTCCAATCGTAATCGGTGGCACCCTGCTCTACCGAAACCTCGGCCAGTAGACGCGAGCGGACTGAGCCCTCAGAGGAAGGGAAAGAACTGGCCGTCGAGTGGCACGGGGAGGCCGCTCGGAACGTGACGCGGTCGCACGGCCGCGCGGCTCTCGTCTCGGAGCGCTTTTCGGATGAAGCGCTCGATTAGCCGAACATCTTCTTCGTCGAACGGGAGGCCGCTTTGCTCGAGCTCGTGCTCGACCGCGTCGCGCAGGAACGGCACCGACCCGTTGTGAAAGTACGGCTCGGTCACGGCGCTGTTCCGCAGCGACGGCGTGCGGAACTTCCCGATGTCCTCGGGTAGCTCGGTGACCTCGGCAAGCCCCTGATCGTCGACGTCTTCGAGCGGAGGTACGTTGCGGTCTGCAAACGTCTCGGACTCGAAGAGCGGCGGCGCGTGGCAGTTGTCGCAGCCCATCTCTGCGAACCGGTGCATCCCCTCGACCAGCTCGTCGTCGAGCGCACCGAGATGGCCTCGGAGGTACGCGTCGTAGGGCGAGCGATCGGAGATGATAGTGCGCTGAAACGCAGCCAGGGCGGCGGACGTGTTCTCGCGTGTGACCCCCGGGTCGTCCGGAAACGCGTCGGCGAACCGCTCGACGTATTCTGGAATGGCGGCGAGCAGGTCGATCGCAGCGTCCGGGTCGAGGTTGAGCTCCGTCTCCTCGAGCAGCGGCATGAGCGCCTGCTCTTCGAGCGAATCGCTGCGACCGTCCCAAAAGAGCGTCTTGCGGAATGCGAGGTTGATCAGCGCGAGCGAGTTTCGACGGGTGATGTTGGGACCGTCGCGCCGCGGGCCAGACGGCAAGCCCGCGCCGTGGCCGATGCTGCGCTCGAGCGCATCACTCATGCCCCAAAACTCGCTGTGACAGGTTGCGCACGCGGTTTCGCCATCGATGGAAAGCACCGGGTCGTAGAACAAGAGGTTGCCGAGCTCGATCCGCGCATCTGGAATGTCGACCGCGTCATCCGGCAGGGGCGGAAACGAAACGAGTGGCCACGGCAGAGAAGGCTCGACGTCGCCCCCGCCCTGGCCACCCATCCCCGGATCGACACCACCGCCGGAGCCGCCCGACCCGTCGCTCGGACGGAACGACGCCTGCTCGGTCGCCCCGCACCCGAACACGAGCGCGATCGGCACGAGCGCATGAGCGACTGCGAAAAATCGAGAACGAAAGACCACGAGCTCGCCTCTCAATGTGAGTGAACCTCACTTTCGAGCGAACCGCAAGCACGGTTTCGCGGCGCGCCCGGAGGGATTCGAACCCCCGACCATCGGCTTAGAAGGCCACTGCTCTATCCAACTGAGCTACGGGCGCATTCCAGAAGCTCTCTAGCACGATAGCCACCCCGCCAGAAAAGGGGACAGTCCCCTTTTTATTCGAGGATTAGGGTGGCGGCTTTTTCGGCGACGGCGACTGTGGGGGCGTGGGTATTGCCGCTCGGGAGCAAGGGGAAGATCGAGGCGTCGACGATGCGTAGGTTTTCGATGCCGTGCACGCAGAGCTGGTTGTCGACCACGGCGGTTGGGTCGTCTGCGGGGCCCATCTTGGCAGAGCCGACGGGGTGGTAGGTGCTCATGGCTTCGTCGCGCCAGAAGTCGAGGATCTCGTCGTCGGTTTGCACGGATTCTCCGGGAAGAATCTCGTAGGTGGCGTGTGGCTTGAACGCCTCGGACTGGAAGATCGTACGCTGAAGCTTGAAGCCTTCGACGGCGAGGTTGCGGTCGTGGTCGGTCGAGAGGTAGTTGTGCACGATCGTCGGGAAGCTCTGCACGTCGGTGTCGCGCGCGTGGACGCTGCCGCGTGACGTCGGCCGAACCACGCACACGGTAGAGTTCACGCCCGGGTCTTTGGACGCCACCATGTTGCCCTGCTCATCCATGCCGCCCGCACCAGGCGTGAAGTGGATCTGGAAGATGGGCCGCTCGGCGCCTTGGTTCGGAACGAAACCGCCGATGTTGCACGCCGGCATCGTGAGCGGCCCCGTCTTGGTGAACAGGTAGCGAAGAACGCTCCACACGACTTTCGGGAACTTGCCGTCTTCAGAGAGGCAGTGCTTGGTTTTCACGCCCTGCTGCACCCAGCATTGGAGGTGGTCTTGAAGGTTTTCCCCGAGCCCCGGTAGCGGATGCCTCACGTCGACGCCGAGGCCCTGCAGCACGCTCGGGTTGCCGACCCCGGACCGCTCGAGAAGCGGCGGCGAATCGTACGCGCCCGCTGAAAGCAGCACCTCGCGGTCCGCAAGGGCCCGGTGCACCTGCCCTTTGGCATCGCGATACTCGACCCCGATCGCCTTTTTGCCGTCGAGCAGCACGCGCTCGGCGCGCGCACGCGTCACCAGCTCGAGATTGGGACGCCTTCGCACGCTCGCGCTCAAAAACGCGTCGGCCGAGCTCCAACGCCGGCCGTCCTTCATGTTGACTTGAACGTACCCGATGCCCTCTTGCGTCTCGCCGTTGATGTCTTCGTTGCGCGGAATGCCGACGCTCACCGCCGCGTCGATGTACGCCTCGCTGATGTCGTACTTCATCCCAACGTGGGTCACGTTGATCTCGCCGCCCTTGGCGTGAAAATCGCTCGCCGGGCCCGGCTCGTAGTTCTCGGACTTCTTGAAGTAGGGGAGCATGTCGGCGTAGCTCCACCCGCCGCAGCCCGGAAGCGCGGCCCAATCGTCGTAGTCCTGCCGCTGCCCTCGCATGTAGATCATGCCGTTGATCGAGCTGCAGCCACCGAGCACTCGACCCCGCACGACGCTCACCTCGCGCCCCTTCATGTTCGGCTCGGGCTCGGTTTTGTAGAGGTTGGTGGTCTTTGCGTCGTACATCAAGCGCGTGTACCCGATCGGCATCTTGATGACGGGGTTGTTGTCGTTGCCGCCCGCCTCGAGCAGCAGCACGCGATGATTGGAATCCTCCGATAGGCGCTTCGCGAGACAGCAGCCCGCGGACCCGGCCCCCACGATGATGTAGTCGAAGCGTCGTTCGGACATCGGTTCGACGAGTTGTAGCTCGCGACGGGCTTCATGCTAGGCAACTCGCATGGCCGAGCTCGTTTCGGTGAACGTCGGGCTCCCCCGGCATGTCGACACGCCGCGCGGGCCCGTGCTCACCGCCATCTTCAAATCCTCCACCGACAAGCGCCTCCGGGTGGTGCGCCACAACCTCGAAGGGGACCGCCAGGCCGACCTCTCCGTGCACGGAGGCGAAAACAAAGCGGTCTACGGCTACCCCGCCGAGCACTACCCCGTGTGGGCCGACGAGCTCAGTCGAAGCGACCTCGAGCCGGGGCAATTCGGCGAAAACCTCACCACGCGCGGGCTCCTCGAGCGAGAGGTCGGCGTTGGCGACGTGTTTTCCGTGGGCTCGGTAGTGCTTCAGGTCAGCCAGCCGCGCGCCCCCTGCTTCAAGCTCGGCCTGCGCATGAACGACCCGACTTTCGTCCGCACGTTTCTCGGGCGCGGCCGCCCGGGTTTTTACTTTCGAGTGGTGGAAGAAGGCGAGCTCGGCGTCGGCGATGCGCTCCACCGCATCGAGGAAGGCCCCACCGGCATCACGGTGCACGAGGTCTGGGACCTCAGCTACGGAAGCAATCGCGACCCTGAGCGGCTCGGACTCGCGCTCCAGATTCCCACCCTCGGCGACGAGTGGAAGAGGCCCATGGAAACGCGGCTTCGAAATCGATCCAACGGCAGTTAATCCAACTGCGGATCTCCGACGTAGGGGTTGTTGAAAGGCAGGCACGACCTGCCGGACACCCAAGAAGGAGAAGGATCATGACGAAGCACAACCTACGTACGATTAGCCTTATGCTGCTTTCCGTGCTCGCCGTGGCATGCGGTGATGCTGCGCAGCTCGAGGCAGTGGACCCCGTCGACCCAGGCACGGGTGGACAAAACGGTGCCGGCGGCGCCGGCGGTGAGCCGGTCGAGGAAGAAGATCGGGTCGCACCGTTCGACAACGACAGCGCCGACAATCCGTCCGTCGACGAGTTCCTCAGCATCACCGGCACTCGCGAAATCATCTTCAGCGAAGTGATTTCGTCCGAAGCGGGTGACAACGAGGACTTCGTGCAGTTCGAGCTGCCGAACAACAGCAACCCCAACCAGAACATGGGCATTCAGATCGACTGCGACGTGTTCGGCGACCAGGACGTGACCGGTCGCGTCGAGCTGATGAACGTCGACGGCAACGACGAGACGCGCATCAACGGCGGCCCGATCGACTGCAACGAGGGTGAGTTCCGCGTCACTGTCCGCAACGACCAGGTGCAGCGCGCTCGCATCTACGTCCAAGGGCTTCCGCAGGAGCAGACGCTGATCGAATACACGATCATCGTCGCGCCTTTCTAAACCAAACTCATTCGTTCGCTCTAAAGGCCGGCTCTCTTCGGAGGGCCGGCCTCTTCGTTTACGGCCTCTACGCCCTCGAAAACCAGCCCCGGATGCGGCTCCAGAGCCCACCTCGCTCCTTGGAGATCTCGCGTTGAATCTTGGCGAGCGTCCTCGGTGGCGTTTCGAGCGGATCGAAGCTCGACGCAAGCGCGGTGATCGAGTCTTGGAAATCACGGACGACCTGCCGAAGGCTCGGGTCGGCTTCGAGAAGCGCTTCGAGCTCCGCTTGGTCTTCGTCGGAGGCAGCGCCGGCGGCCTGGAGTGCCGCAAGAAGCTCGGCCCGCTCTTTGTCGTTGGTTTCGGTCACACTCGCATGCTCCGGTGGATGATGGGCAGCATCGTTCGCAAGGTGCGCATGCCCGCGAGGATTCGGGACTTGACCGTGCCCACGGGAAGGTTCAGCGCGTCCGCGATTTGGCCGTGTGACATGCCGAGAAAATACGACAGCTCGAGCACAGCCCGCTGGTCTTCGTTGAGCTTCTGAAACGCCTGGCGGAGCGCCTGGTGCCACCGCGTCGACGACACCAAGACGTCAGGCCGCTTGCCTTCGGTAACCATCGCGTGGCGGTCGCTCAGCTGGAGCTGAAAATCACCGTGGCGCCGAGAGCGGGCACGAAGCGCGTCGAGCGCACGGCTGCGCGCCACCGTGATGACCCACGCCACCACGCTGCCTCGCGACGCGTCGTATTGGGGCGCTCGCTTCCACAGCTCGACGAACACCTCCTGAAGAATCTCTTCGGCCTCCGCGTTGGAGCCCAGCATCTTGGTCAGGAGCGCGAGGACCATGCTCCCGTACTGTGAGTAGAACTCGCTGAGCGCGGGCCCTGAATCCCCCTTCGCCATGGCGGCGACGAGGTCGGCCGGGTCGCTCGGAGTCGGCTCCGTCATCAGGACTCCGTGAACCCAGGCCCCGCTTGAATGGTTGCGAGGCTGCCAACCCCGGATTCCTGACCGCGAAACGACATGATCTCGCGCCCTGCGGTCTCCCACCAAACCGCCGCCTCCCGCTGAGACCATCGAGGCACGTCGAGCGCACGAAGCCGATCGGAGATTTCGACACCGGACGAGGGCCGATCATCCCGCTTCTTTTCGAGGCACTGCATGATGATCTCTTCGAGACCGGGGTTGAAAGCGCGCTCGACCGCGGCGGACGGGCTCTCGGGAACGGCGCTCAGGTGCTGCGCACAAATCTCGATCGCGTTGGTGCCTTCGAAGACGAAGCGCCCCGTGAGCAGGTAGTAGCCCACCGCCCCGAGCGCATAGAGATCGGAGCGCGTGTCGACGGACGGGGGGTCGAGGATTTGCTCTGGGCTCATGAAACGCGGTGTGCCGATGATCGCTTCGGACCAAGTCTTGGTCGCCTCGACGTCGTAATCTACGTTCTTCACCAAGCCGAAGTCGAGCACTTTCGTGACGTCGTGTGCCCCGCCCTGCTGCGTCATCATGATGTTGTTGGGCTTGACATCGCGGTGCACGAGGCCGATCGAATGCGCCTCGTTGAGCGCCATCGCACACTGCCGGAGGATGTGAATGACGCGAGGCTCGGGGACCGGTCCTCCCGCTTGCACGATCTCCAGCAGCGTCACGCCGTCGAGAAGCTCCATCGCGTAGTAAAAAGTTCCTTCTTCGGTGCGACCATAGTCGTAGATCGTGACGGTGTTCGGGTGCCTGAGCTTGGCGGTCATCTGCACTTCGCGGCGAAACCGATCGATGTCCTCGGCGGAGTTTCGTTCGGGGCTGAGCAGCTTCACCGCGGTCGGGCGCTTCAGAAGGCCGTGCTGAGCCCGGTAGACGGTGCCCATGCCGCCCTCCCCGAGCTTCTCCTCGACCATGTACTGCCCGAGCTTCTTGGCATCGCGGACGTCTCGGCGCAGGCCGTAGATCACGTGCGTCGCCCATGCCGACAGGAGCGTGGTGAGTGACCAGACGAAGCCAATTTGGATGGCTTGGCTTCTCGCCAGCGCGCTCGGCTCGACAATCGTTCGAAAGAAACCGAGGCGGTTCCACACCTCGAGATCCACCGTGAGGAAGTTCTGATACACGGCGATGACGAGCGGGATGCCGATCGCCAGGCCGAGCAAGGCCGTGTGGCGCGCCGTGCTCGGAACGAAGATCGCGCGGGCGATCAGCCCGAACGAAAGCGAGTAGGCGGTGGTCATCGCAGCGCCAGCCGCCGCGGGAAGATATGTACCCATGACCACGAGACCGATGCTCGCCAACACCAGGCCGATGCCCTCCACGATTTGAATCGTTCGAGTCGGAAGCGGCCGCCCGCGGCAGATCAGCCACACGCAGGTGACGGGAATGACCGCGGCGACGTGCGCCAAGAACGAAGGATGAACGAGCTCTCCGGAGAGATACCCGAACGCAGCCGCAATGGCGGTGCGGCCGGCGAGGCCGAGACCGAGAATGATCGCAACGGCCCGACCGAAGGCAGCGACGCGCTCCTGTAAGAACTCCCGGCTATCGGTGGTCTGACCTACTCCAGTGCTCACTGCGCTCGCCCGACCCATGCCGACTAACACGGTTTCGACGGGTGGACCAAGCGTGCGGCGAGACGGGCCGAGCGCTCGATGCGATGCCCGCGCTCAGAGGCTCTGCAGGTAGCGAATGGCCTCGGCGGCGTCGCCACGGAGGCACGCGTTGGTGTTGACCTTGCGGCGCGACGCTCCGCCCTCGGTCCTCATGCGTTTTCTGGCCTCTTTGAGGTGTCGAATCGCGCGCTTGTCCCGAAGGCCGCGAAGCTCCACCACGGCTTCTTTGCGGTCTTTGCAGGTCTTGCCCTGGCCAAGGTCGAGCAGGTACGACCCGAAGAGGTCGATTTGCTCGGCCATGCCCACCTCTTCGGCGACTCGCATCGCTCGGTGCCGCTTTCGAGGAACTTTCGACGAAGAAGCCAGATCGATCAGCTGCTGTGCGGCCGCGCCGTCGTCGGCTCGAATGACCAGCATGCCGAGAAAGTCGATGGCTGAATCCACGACCCGAATCGACTCGTCCTTCAGCATGCGCTCGACGTTCTGCCGCATGTGCTTGTCCTTGGCGAGCTTGGAGTCGAGGAGGACCGCGGCTTGATAGGTTGCGAGCGCCTCCCGGTTGCGCCCTTCCCGCACGTGGGCGTGTCCGAGCGCGAGCTGCGTCAGGGACTGCACTTGAGCAGCACCGCGAGCCTCGGCCTGGCTTTCCTCGACGCCGTCACGGCTGAAGGAGAGCGCGAGCGCGGCAACGACGCCAACGATCAACACCAACCCGAGCACGAGCGGCTTCACGCGCCACTTGCCTGTGCGTTGCGAGATGAAGCTCGCCACGCTGCCGCGAAGGCCGTCGGCGACGGGCAAGCGAACCTCTCGCGGAGGAGCAGCGGCCTCGGGTTCGGGCTCGGGCGGCGTCACGGCATCGATGAGCTCGATGTACTTCTCTGCGGTCGGAATCCGATCCTCGGGCTTCTTCTCGAGACCGCCCAAAATGAGCTGCTCGACGGCCTCAGGTACGTCGAGGTCGGGGTTCACGTCCGCAAAACGCGGGACGTCCGACGAAACGTGCATGCGCAACAGCGTTCCCACCTGGTCGGCGTCGAAAGGAGGCACGCCCGTGATCATTTCGTAGAGCATGACGGAGAGCGAATAGAGGTCCGCGCGCCCATCTATGGACACGCCGTAGGCCTGCTCGGGCGAGATGTACGTGGGCGTACCGATGGTCACACCTTGCTGAGTGAGCTTGTTGTCGTTGGTCAGAAGCCCGGTGTGAGTGTCGGGGTGCGCGTCGTCGTGGAGCTTGGCGATACCGAAATCGAGCACTTTTGCGAAGTCGTCGTCACCGTCCTGCTTGACGAGGATCACGTTTTCGGGCTTTACGTCTCGATGAACGATACCGGCTTGGTGGGCCGAGCCGAGCGCGCTCAGCACGTGCCGGCCGATGTGCAGCGCACGCTTCCAGTGCACTCGTTCCTGTCGCTCCAGCAGGTCCGACAGAAGCACGCCGTCCAGCATCTCGAGCACCATGTAGAAGGTGCCGTCGTCGACTTTGCCGAAATCGGAAACCGTCACGCAGTTGGGGTGGTCGACGCGGCCGATCGCAAACGCCTCGCGCTCGAAGCGCTTGGTGACTTCGTCAATCTCGCCGACCTCGGGATGCAGAAGCTTGAGCGCGACTGGTCTGCGAATCGAAACGTGCTCCGCGAGGTAGACGCAGCCCATCCCACCGGAGCCGAGTATCCCGGTGATCATGTAGCGGGAATCGATGATGTCCCCGACCTGCGGTGTCTGAGAGTCCGGCGCCGACGGCAGTGCCTGCGCCTGACTTCCCCCCTCTGAAGTGCGCACGCATACATTATTGCCAAAAAAATCAGCGCCTGCCGGTCCCAAAAACCACTCGTTTCTCGCCCAAACGGTGAGGTAGATCGCCAAAGTGAAGCATGAGGGCGAGTTGGCAGGGCTGCGGGCGGCCTGGAACAATTCCGATCGATGGGGGAGGCGGCGCGGACGCGGAAGGCCGGTGGCTGGTATTCGGAGCTTTGTTTTTCGGACCCGGCGACGTTTCTGATCCCCGCGGAGTGCCTGTCCGAGGTTGGTCTCGGGGCTGGGCTCGCCGCCACGCTGCGCGCGAATCGAGACCTGCCGGAGGGCTGGGTCGCCCTGTTCAACCGGGCCGTTGCGCTCTACTTCGAGCGCGTCGCGGAGCTCGCGCACATCGCCCCGCGCTATTGGAGAGCGCCTCGCGTGGCCAACCTTTGCATCGTGCAAAACCCCGAACGAACGCGCCCTTACTCTCTGCCCTTCTCGCGGACGAGCCTGTTGCTCTACGAGAGCGACTTCGACCCTGCCGTCTCGAATGTCGAGCACGCGGTGTATCAGCTCGTGCACGCCGAGCGGCTCAGCCGAACCGGCGACATCGGGATGACGTGGATTCACGACCTGAGCTACTTGCTGGCCCGTAGCACCGAGGAACGCGAGGCGTTCGCCGACGGATGCCGGACGTCGCTTCGACCCGATGCCGATGCATTCAAAGCTCTCGCGGCGCGTCTTCCCCTACTCGACCACGTGCGACACGACGATCTGCGTCCGCCCGAGCACGATGCCGAGGAGCCAACGGCACGGGTCGAGATCGCCGGGCTAACGGTCCCGTCACGACACCAAGCCGAGTTTCAGACGGTCGCAAAGACCTTTCTAGCAGTCGCGCACGGTGTCATGCAGCAGCACTATGGTGCACGGCAGCGGGCTGGCAGCGACGGGGCGGACCGGTCGCTGGTCGAGTGGCTACTTCGAGCCAAACCGAGGGTGCTGCTCACGGACCAGCTCGGCGGGACGCTGTGGGATCCGGAGCGGCCAGACGAGGTCGACGCGATCGGGGCGGTGGTCGAAGGCATCCCGAAGCCGGCCGCCGAGAGCCTCATCGAGGACTGGACGCTCATCGACTCGCATACGCACAGTTTCGTGGACGCACTGACCGACCCCGACGAGCTCACGCCGCCGGGCGAGGCGCTCGACCAGGAGGACGGGATCTACATGCACGCCGGCAGGACAGTGATCGCGTATTGCCTCGATCAACCTGGCTTCAAGACGCTCGCCGAAGAGGCGCCTCCCCATCACCGAATGCTGGTGGGCGCGCGCACGATTCACGAGTGGGGGCACCTTGCCGCGGACGCCGGCATCGTTCGAGTCCCCGAGCACCTCGAAAAGGCACACGCCGAAAGGCACGACGAGGTGATCGCCATCCTCGATCGAATCGTGGCTTGCGCACCCGACGAGCACCGTCAGACCGCCGAGAGCGAGGTCGAGCTGCTCCGCCGAGAGGGCTACCGGCTCGGAGACATGCCGCTCCAGCGCGTGGGCGACTATCAGGCGAATCTCCTCGCGCGTGCGTTTCTCTCGGTGGGTGAAATGGAGTCGTATATCCGCGCGAACGTGCGCCCGCTGCTCGACGAAGAGAACGTCGGCCCGTACCTCCGCCTCGCTCGCCACGCCTACGAGTACCAGTACCTGAGCTTGAGCCGCATGGAGGACCCCTTTGGCTACTTCCTCGGGTGCACGTGGTTCGCCGAAGACCTGATCGAGCCCGGCATCGTCGGCGAGGACGAAGCGCGGGAGCTCTTCGACGCGGTTGGACGGCTGTTCGGCTGCTACGAAGTCGACACGACTCGCATTCGCTTGCCGGTTTGAAGCCGGGCTCTCAAAGCGGGCGCGGGACGAGCGGAGCGCCGAGCGGGCACTCGAGCGCATCGCGGTCCCAGTCGCCGAGGCGGGCCGCTGCCTCGTACGTCGACTGCAAGAAGCCGAGCAGCGTCTGATCGGGGTCGGCTGCATTGCGAACGGCGTCGTATGGAAGAAGGAACTCGCCAAGGTTCGACTCGAAGTACGCTTCGCTCGGAGTGACCGGTTGCTCGCCAAAACCCGCCGGGGTTGGATAGGCGTACGAATAGAACGCCGGAAACCCGAGACCGCCTCCGCCGCCCCAAAATCCTGCGGAGCTGACCTCGTGCGAATACGCCTCTTGCGTCACGTCGTCGGGGAGCGCGGGAATCCCGCCCGGGTGCGGTGGAGCCGTACGCCCCGAAAAACGCGTGACGGCCAGATCGAAGCTGCCCCAGAAGAGGTGCACGGGGCTCACTTTGCCGAGAAAGCTCGTGCGAAAGAGCTTGAAGACGCGGTCGACGTCGAGCATCGCGAGCCAGAACCGTTGCACGGCCTGCGCGTCATACGCACCGGGCGCCGTCTGCTCTGCAAACGGAACCGGGTCGGGGACCTCGTTCGGCGTGCCGTCGAACACCGACGAAATACCGAGCCTCGCGACTAGCGCGCGAAATCGCTCGTCGAAGGCGGCGACGGACATCGGCTCGAGCGCGAGGGTTTGCTGCTGCGAATCACTCGCGGACGCGACGAGCCGGTGGTCGATGAAATCGAAGTCGACCTGCACGGCGCGCCCATCGCAGTGAATCAACCCCGTGGTGAGGCCTCGCGGCGTCAGGTAGAAGGTGGCGTGCCAGGAGTGGTTGACCCACGGCGTGTTGGCGAGCCGGAACTTGCCGACGATTTGCAGCCACTGGTGAAGCGTGCTGCTGCTTTCTTTCCACGGCTCGTACGGGATGTCCGGCCACCGATCGGTCATTGCGCCCTCCTCGAAGAAGGGGCTTACCCTACATGAGCCGACGGCCGTTCTCCAGCGACGTTTTGCGTCACCGCGGCTTTGCGGGCGGCTCGGTCTCGACCTGCGGCGCTCCAGAAACCGCGGGCTCGGTGCACACGTATTCGACCTGGGTTTCGTAGACGTCAGCCACGGTCGTCACCTGATTCTCGTTGGTGACCGAGCGGTCGGGCACCACACTGTCCGCGGGCTGTACGTTGGTGCGCGACTTGCTGGTGCCCGAATAGGTAGTCGATTCGCCGACCTTCACGCGGTCGATTCGTACGACCCGATACGAGCCTTTGCAGTACGCCCTCATTCGAGCCTGCGCGTGTTGCTTTGCGGTTTCGTGGTTGCCCCGAAGGGCAAGCGTGCCTCCCTGCTCGTCCCAATGGATGATCGTCGAGCGCCCGCTCGGAGCGCTGTTGGCGGCACAGGCTCCGAGCTGAAACATGATCAGAGCCGCAAATGGGCGTGCAGTGGCGTTCAGGCTTGTCGAGTCGAAGCGCATGGCCGAGCCTCCTGTTGGGGTATCGAACCGTGGACGCCCGTCGCGCGATCGAGATTCACTTGGAGCTGTCTGTTCTTTTAGCGCGCCTTCCATCTGGGCTCTCGCTTCTCGATGAACGCGAGCGGGCCCTCTTTGGCGTCCTCGGTCTGCATATTGTCGGCAAAGGCACGGAACCCGGCGGACCAGAGCTCAGCCTCGTCCGCGGCGGAGGCCCGGGCAGCGAGATTGCGGCTCGCCTGCACCGCGAGGGGTGCGTTTGCGGCGATGACTGACGCGAGGGCAAGCGCCTCGTCGAGCGCATCACCGGGCGGCGTCACACGATTGACCATCCCGAGCTCGTAAGCGCGGGCGGCAGGCAGAGGCTCGCCGGTGAGGATCACCTCCATCGCGGCGGCCATGCCGATGGCACGCGGCAATCGAAAGAGCGCACCCGCCACCGCGATTAGCGACCGCTTGACCTCGGGCAACGCGAAGAACGCGTCTTCGGGCGCTACGATCATGTCGCAGGCTAAAGTGATCTCACACCCGCCGGCGAGCGCGGGACCGTTGAGCGCGGCGATGAGCGGCTTGGTTCTCTCTCGATGAACGATCCCCCCGAAGCCGCCTTTGGCAGTCGCCGTCGCAGCCGCGTTGCCCGCAGCGATCTCTTTGAGGTCGGCCCCGGCGCAAAACACCGGGCCGTTGCCGGTCAAGACCGCTGCCCACAGCGCGTCGTCCGACTCGTATCGATCGAGCGCGGATTCGATGCCGCTCGACATGACCGCGTTGATCGCATTTCGCGCCTCGGGCCGGTCCAGGGTGATGACGGCGAGGTGGTCTCGCGCTTCGAAGTGTACGGTCATGGTCGCAGGGCTCCTTTGGTTCGCTGCCGGGCGGTGCCCGGGCGTCAGATCTCGGGTTCGTTTCGGACGTCGACGATCTCCGCTGCGACATGCCCTTTGGGTGTCTGCACGTCGATCTCGTCACCGACCTCTCGTGACAGCAGGGCGCGGCCGACCGGCGAATCCATGCTGATCCATTTCTTTTCCGCGTCGATCTCGTCAGGCCCGACGACGCGATAGGTGTGCTCGGCGCCTTCTTCGTCTTCGAGCGTCACCCAGCTTCCGAAATAGACCCGGCCATCATCGGGAGGCTGCTCGTCCACTATCGTGAGCGCCTTGAGCCGTTTTCCCAGGAAACGAAGACGACGGTCGATCGCGGCCAGCCGCTGCTTGCTGTACTGGTACTCGGCGTTTTCCGATCGGTCGCCCTCCGCCGCCGCCACCTGCACGGCTTTGGCCATCTTGGGCCGCTCGACGTTCCAAAGGCGGTCGGCCTCTTCTTCGAAGCGGCGATAGCCCTCGGGCGTGATGTATCCCGGCCTTCCGGAGGTGTCGGGCCTCGAGCGTCGTCGGCTCATGGGCTCTGCGACTCGGCCCACCGCAGAACGTCGAGGATTTCGGCGCTCGTCGTCGCGGGATCGCCCAGTCTCTCGTGCATCCACACCGCGGCTGCTTCGAGGTCGGTGTGAATCTCCCGGCTGACTCCGCTTCGCTCGGCGAGCGCAACGATGCGCGAGAGCAGGCTGATGAAGAAGCTACGGAAAAGACCCGTGCCCAGAACGACGATCGAGTTGCAGACGATCATCGGCGCAAAACGTTCGAGCGTTCGGCGAATGCCGCGTCGCATCTCCTCGCCCGGTCGATCCATGTCGTCTTTGACGATGATGGCGAGCGCGAGCTCGTGTTTGATGAGGTCGTAGCGTTCCGCAAGCTTTCGCACGGCTTCGTCGAGGCCGCCCGTGACCGTACGCGGGACGAGAACCGCGACGCGACCGCTCGCAAACCAAATGATGTCGTCGTCCGGCCCGAGAGGCACCGGACCTTCGGAGTCAACGTTGCCCACCGGGAGCGAGTATACCAGTTGACCGGCCGAGCTTTCCACAGAGCTCGAATCGATCGGTGCCGGGCGCACGCGGGTGCTGTGGACCTCGACCTTCGACATCCCGCTTCCGCTGGTGGGCAAGGCGATCGCAAGGCGCGCGGCGTCGCAGTTCGAGAGCGCGTTTCGGGACACGATTCGCTCCGCGGCGGCGCTTGCCAGTGAAAGGGCGGCCTGAGGTGGGCAGGCTGTCGGGAAGCGGACAGGTTGTCTCGCTCGGGTTCGTTCTCGCGAGCGTCCTCGCGTGCTCGTCGAGCGGGGGAAGCTCGAACGCCGCAGGTACCGGCGGCGACGGCAACCCGAACACCGCGGGAACCGGAGGCCAGGGGTCCGAGCCTAGCCTCTCGTTTTTCGTGACGAGCGTGGGGAGCGGAGCCGCGGGCGGAGACCTCGGCGGCTTGGAAGGCGCCGACGGGATGTGCCAGTCGTTGGCCGCGGCCGTTGGCGCAGGCAACCGCACCTGGCGCGCCTACCTGAGCACCTCCACCGAAAACGCGCGCGATCGAATCGGCGCCGGCCCGTGGTACAACGCGAGGCTCCAACAGGTCGCGCCCGACGTCGACACGCTTCACGAGGAAGAAATCCCGCGCCTCGAGTGGTTCGTGACCGACGACCCCGATGAGGAAGGCTTGGTCATCGACGAGAACGGCGACTTGGTCCCGCTCAGCGACCACGACATCATCACGGGCAGCACCAAAGAGGGCGCGGTGCTCGAAGGCAAGACGTGCCTCGATTGGACGTCGGCAAGCGAAGACCAGGTTGCGCAGGTTGGGCACAGCGACCTCGCCCCGCCCGGGGTCACCATCGGCGGCCCCGATCGGCTCTCGTGGAACTCGGCGCACGACACTGTGAGCTGCACGCAACAGGGGCTCGCAGAACGCCAAGGGGCCGGCCGCTTCTACTGCTTTGCCGCCGACTGAAGGCGTCGCTGCGATCTTTGCCGCAGAACGCCTTGGATTTCGGTTACTTCGAGAGGGGAGAGTGTCCCCTATGGGGAGAGGCGCTGGATTTGCCAGGTTTCGCCGTCGCGCAGGTATTGGAAGCGGTCGTGGAGGCGGTCGGGTTGGCCCTGCCAGAGCTCGAACTTGGTTGGGACGACGCGGTAGCCGCCCCAGAACGACGGGAGCGGGACTTCGCCGTCTGCGAATCGCGATTTGATTTCAGTGAGCGCCTTTTCGAGAGCTTTTCGCGACGTGAGCACCTGCGACTGGTGCGACACCCACGCGCCTAGCTGGCTGCCGCGCGGGCGGGTCGCGAAATACTTCGCGGACTGCGCGCTCGAGACGCGCTCGGCCACCCCGGACACCTCCACCTGGCGCTCGAGCGTGGGCCACCAGAACAAGAGCGAGACGCGCGGATTGCTCTCGATGTGCTGCGCCTTTCGGCTGCCGTAGTTGGTGTAAAAGACGAAGCCGTCGTGGTCGAACAGCTTGAGGAGGACGGTACGCGCCGCGGGGGCGCCGTCGGGGCCGACGGTGGTGAGGGTCATGGCGCTCGGCTCCACCTTGATCTGCTCGCACGCCTCTTCGAACCACTGCTCGAACTGGACGAACGGGTCCGCGTCGAGCTGGCTTTCGTCGAGGGGCCCTCTGCGGTAGTTGCGGCGCGACTGTTCGACCGGGTCGTCGGGGAGCATGGCGGTGTCAATCTAGATCCGTGGCGTCGGTGCGTCGAGTCCACTGCTCGAACGTGTCGACGACGAGATAGCCCCACGCTCGGTCGTCGTCGTCGTCCCGAATACTGAGCTGGACGCGCTCGCCGCGAAGCGAACGAACGTCCCAGACACGACGGCCCATCATGTCGCTCTGGCAGCCAGCGGCGGAGCGCAACGTGCGCCCGCGATGAAGGAGCTCGACCCGAAGGCCTTCGGAGCTGCCGCCACCGATCTGAAACGTGATTGCGTCGCCGACCACCTCGAACACCGAGGACGTCATCGAAAGACGCGCGCCTCCCGCGTCCCGAGGGTCGAACGTGCTCAAAAAGGCGCCGGTTTGCCCGCCGACAAAGCGTTGGTCGGGCCGAATCTCACTCGTCACGGGCTCGAAACCGGGCGCCGGGTCGACGTCCCAGGTGAGCGGCGAGCCGCCGTCGAACGTGTCGAGGTCCGCGCGCGTCCACGCAACGGGCGACTCGTCGAACAACAGCTCCCGCTCGTGCCCGAGCCCTCCGGCTTCGCCAAAGCGGTCCCGCAGCTCCTCCTTCAACGGGTCGTCCGGATGGCTTTCGAAGTAGTACCGATCGAGGAACCAAAGCTCGCAGTCACGATCCTCCGCGTCGCTACTCGGCCTCAGGCGTTTCAGGTGAGGTTCGATCGGCTTGGCGCGTCGAGCGCCGCGTGCGTTGAGCTGGGCGACCAGGTCGTCGTCGTAGCGGGGCATGAAGAGCGGGACCGGCGAGGTCTTGACCTTGGTCCAGGCCTCGAAACGAGGTGGGTACATCGGCATGTCAGAGAGCGCCGTGCCGAGCTCGTAGATGCGCGCCGGGGAGCTCAGTTTTTCGTGGCCAGGCCGAGAGCGCGTGCGAATCGGTTTGTGAGCGACCACCGGGTCGAGCAGCCCGAACAAATCGATGAGATGTAGATTGGTCTCGTAGCCGAAGATGCCGACCACCCCCGTCGCCACGCTAGGCTTCGACGTGGGGTCTCTGAAGATCTCGTTGAACGACTTCGCCCAGTCGGTCGACGGGCTATTCACGGCCACCGGCGAAAACGAGCGAAGCCCATAAAAGGTGCGCTCGTCCGCCACGTGCATGAGCTTTTCGCCGGGTTTCACGACGCGATTCGGAAGAGCGACGAGAACGAAGGCAAGCGAGGCGACAGCGGCGGCTCGCAGCCGCGAGCGGCCAACCAGCCTGCGAATCGAGAGCTCCGCCAGCACGAACACGAGAGGCAGCAGGACGACGACAAAGCGCCCCAGCATGAAGTCGCCTCCGACCTTGAGCAGGTACAGCAGGTAGATCGGCAGGGCGAGGAGGGCGTATCGGCCAACGAGCTCACGTCGGCGGGCCCAGGCTTCGTGTGCGGCAAGCGGGACCACGCCGTAGAGCCCGAGCGCGAGCACGCAGAGGCCGAGGTAGCGACCGCCCTGCTGGACATGCCAGCTCCCGCCGCCCTTGGCGTAGAACGTGTTTGGGAAGAAGTCGCCGTAGTAGGACCAACGCCAGAGGAAGTATGGAACGAAGATCGCGACGAAAGGCGCGGCGTAGAGAAGAAGCGCCCTTCGCGATGCGCGGCCGAGCACAAGCGAGCCCCCGAGCGCCGCGTAGAAGAGCGCGTGGTCGGGACGCGCCATCGTCGCCAAGATTCCGGTGAGACCCGAAGCCAGGTACGCTCCGGCGAGCGCCCTCTCGAGAGAAAGCGCGACCGCAAGCGTGCAAAACATCGTCTCTAGGCCGGATGTCGCAAAGGAGGCGCTCGCGTAGTTGGCCGCGAATGCGACGGCGGCGAGCGGAAAGGACGCGCTTTCGGAGCCCGCCAGCCTGCGGGCCAAAACCGCTGTGACGACGATCGCGCCAACGAAGCAGAGAAGCGCGAGCACCGCGCCGGCCTGCGCGAGGTCGAACCCCAGCCAGCCTGCGCCGGCGACCGCCATGGTCCACAGGAAGTTCGTGTAGCCTTCGACCCGCTCGCCGACGTTGTAGACCAGGCCGTGCCCCTCGAGCAGATTGCGAGCGTATCGAAACGAGATGAAGGCATCGTCGCCCAGCCATCGAAGCGACCACGCGTACGAGAGCCCCGCAATGACCGCTGCCGCGACCACCAGCCAACTAAAACGGCCGAGCCTCACGCCGCGCACGGTGATCCAGAGCCACGCGAGCACGACCGCGGCCGCCCCGACGAACACCATCGAATCCGCTGCGATCCCGCTCGCGTAGCGGCCCCCCAGCTCGATGAGCATGTCGCGGGTGTAGGACCAGCTCACCAGCACGCTAGAACTTGCCGCTGTTCGCCCACTCCGAACGCGGAGCGATCGTCTCGGCGTTGCTCCAGTGCTCGACGATGCGCCCTTCGGAAAGCCGCCAAATGTTGAACACCGCAACCGACTCGACGCCCAGCACCGATTTCGAGTAGCTCACGACGAAATCGCCCTGCCCGATCAGCTTGAAGACGAACTCGCAATGGGCGCCCGCATCCTGGGCGTCTTCGATTCGGCGGCGCATGGCCTCGCGGCCATCTTCGAGCCCCACCGCATGCTGAATCAAGTCCTCCGCGACGTAGTCGTCGAAGTTGTCGAAGTCTCCGTTCTGGAGGACCTCGGCCATGAAGAGCCGGATGCGTCCCTTGTTGTACTCTGTGTACTCGAGGCCGGTGATCTCTCGGGTGCCGTCGACTTGGGTGTGGCCGGAAGGGCCCGGGCCCTGAAACTCACTGATCACGTCCCAGTGCTCGACGATGAGTCCTTCCTCGTCGGTATCGAAGAGGTCGGTAGTGACCCATTGCGCTTCGCCGTCGTTCAGCGATTGAAAGGCTTGCACGAAGACGTACCGCCCGTCTTCGAGCTCGCGGACGATCTCGATGTGTCGCTTCGGGTTTCGAGCGATGAACGGCTCGAAGAAGGCAACGAAGCCTTCGGGGCCGTCGGGCACACCGGCGCTATGCTGGGTGTACCGCTCGCCGGTATGCGCCTCGACGGCTTCGCGCGCGCGACCGTCACGAATGCCGTCGAGGTAGAGCGCCCGGGCGTGGTCGAGCCGTTTGGACAAGGGTGCCTCAGAAGACGAATTGGGAGGTTTGTGGGTCCCAGCGAAGCGCCCGCTTCTTGTACTCGATTTTCTCGTTGAGCCGGCGAATCTTCCCTCTGCGCACGCCGAACATGATGCCGCTGATCAGCACACCGGTGAGCCCGCCGCCAAAGAGCACCGAGCCGGTGCCAACGAGGGCGTTGCCAGCCCGCGTGCACTGCACCTCCTGCTGTCCGTCGAGACTAGTGAATGTCTGGCACTGCCTGGCCGCGCCTGGAAAAAGAAGCGCCGCGCCAACGACCGTGGTTGCAGAGAGCCCGATCAGCGCGTTGCGCGAACGCCGAGCGTCTTCTTTGAGCTCGTCGCGGCGGTACTCTTCGAAGGACCGCTGGTCGGGTGCTTCCGGCGGCGGCAGCTCGATAGTCGTCACGTCCTGCGCGGCGGCAACCGCGGGCGACGCGCTGACGGCGACTGCGGCAGACAAGGCGATCAAGAAAAGGTGTGAAGGCAGACGCATGATTCCCTCCGGCGAGGCCTGCAAGTCGCTCTCGCTGCACGAACCGTATCACGAACCACGCCGACCTACGCACGAGACTTGACGCCAGCCCCGTGCGAGCGACACCTTGGCGTGGTGCCCACCGTGCAGCAGCTCGAGTACGTGCTCGCAGTCCACCAGCACGGCCACTTCGGGCGCGCGGCGGCGGCGCTCGGCGTTTCGCAGCCGACGCTCAGCAGCCAGATTCAGAAGGTCGAGAGCGAGCTGGGCGTGACGCTCTTCGACCGGCAATCGAAGCCCATTGCGCTGACGGAGCCCGGCAAGGCGCTGCTCGAGCACGCCCGCGCGGTGGTTTCTGCGCACGAAAAGCTTCTAGCGGCCGCGTCCGGCACTCTGAGCGAGCCATCGGGGCCGTTTTCGCTCGGCATCATCCCGACGATTGCGCCCTACGTGCTGCCGTGGTTTTTGCGCGACTTCGCCGCTCGCTATCCTGGCGTGGAGCTTTCGATCGTCGAGCGACCCACCGACGACATCCTCGATGAGCTCGCCGCCAACCGAATGGACGCGGGCATTCTCGCCACGCCGCTCGGCGAGCCGGCGCTCGAAGAGCGCGTCCTGTTCTACGACCCGTTTTATCTCTACGCGCACGAGGGCGAGCCAATCCTCGACAAGGAAGCGGTCGACGTCGCGGACATCGACTCGCAGAAGCTATGGCTCTTGGAAGACGGCCACTGTGTTCGAGCGCAGGTCATCAACCTCTGCGGGCTTCAGGAGCGTTCGCTTCTCGATTCCGTGCGCTTCGCCGGGGGGAGCTTCGAGACGCTCCGACACCTGATCGACGCCTCGGGCGGCTACACGCTCATTCCCGAGACCTATGCCCGCACACTCGGCCGCTCGGCGCGTGAGAAGTTGATTCGAGCCTTTGAAGAGCGTGTGCCGACTCGCGAGGTGAGCCTCGTGCACCATCGAAAGAGCTGGAAGACGGGGGTCCTCCGCGCGCTGGCCGAATCCGTGCAGACAAACATGCCCCGGGCCTTTCAAACGGAGCCCTCCGAGGGCGAAATACTGCCAATTCGAGTTGAAACGAAGCGTTCAGGACGATAGATAAAAACTATTATGCTTGTCTAACAATCTATTTTTCAAATGGGTCGAGCGACCTCATGTTCATGAAGAACCTTTGGCGCCGAGGGCGGCGCACAACCTGGAGGACCCATGGACACGCTGATCAACACGACCCTTCCCGAATTCGCCGCGCAGGCCTACCACAACGACGACTTCGTCGAGGTCACCGACAAGACGCTCGCGGGCAAGTGGTCGGTGCTTTTCTTCTACCCGGCGGACTTCACGTTCGTTTGCCCGACCGAGCTCGGGGACATGGCCGACAAGTACCCCCAGTTCAAGGAGATGGGCGTCGAGGTCTACTCGGTGAGCACCGACACGCACTTCACGCACAAGGCGTGGCACGACGCGTCTGAAACCATTCGTAAGATTCAGTATCCGATGTTGGCCGACCCCACCGGCCACCTCGCGCGCGCGTTCGGCGTGTACATCGAGCAGGAGGGCCTGGCGTACCGAGGCACCTTTCTGATCAACCCGGAAGGCCAGATCAAGCTCGCCGAGGTGCACGACAACGGCATCGGCCGCAACGCCGACGAGCTGCTTCGCAAGGTGCAGGCCGCGCAGTTCGTCGCCGAGCACCCCGGCGAGGTGTGTCCCGCAAAGTGGAAGCCGGGCGCGGAGACCCTGAAGCCGGGTCTCGACCTCGTCGGCAAGATCTAGCCGAAAGGTCTTGCGAATCGGCTGCGTAGCTGCGAGCTCTAGCTGTCGCTAGGCGCGCCGCCGGCGACTCGTGACCAGGATGCCGATCACGAGCACGGCAAGCCACCCAGCGGAATGGAGCGGGCGGCCCGGGCCGACCCGGCAGTCGTCGCCACCGGAGATGACGAGCTCCTGATTCCAGGTGGGTCCTGCGCAGTTTGGATCCGCTAGATCCGCAAGGCCGTCGGCGTCGTTGTCGTAGCCGTCGTTGCACTGGGGGTTCTCGATGTTGGAAGACGGGTCCGCGCATCCCTGGTCGGCCATGTCTACGTCGCCGTCGCCGTCGTTGTCGATCCCGTCGTCGCAGGCGCCGAGCACACTTCCCGGGTTGTGAGCCTGTGTGGAGGATAGCGCCTCGTCGTAGTTCCAAAGGCCGTCGCCGTCCCGGTCGAGCCCGATGCGCACGCCAGAGCCCGGAGGCACACACGTGTACGTGGTGGCCTGCCCGGGCATCTGCGCCCTCAGCTTCATGTCATTCGATGTGACCGTCTCAGGCTCGATTTGCGAATCGACCGTGTAGCTGTCCGTGCCCGGGTCGTACAGCGCGGACCGCACACGATTATTCCACCGGCCCTTCGCGACTAGGTCGCACTCGGTGACCGTGCCGCCCAGAATGGCGGAGTCGAACGGAATGCCGGCCCTCGCCTCGAGGAGATCGATTCGGCTCTCGACGTCGGAGAGGTTGGCGTCGTCGAGGGTGACCTGCTGCCCGACGATCGGCGCGAGGTCCGAATCGAAGGCGAGCATGAGGTCTTCCATGTCGCGGCGCTGGGAGTTGCCTCCATCGAAGCCGACGTTTTGATCGTTCAGAACGAAACCTTGGCTGAACACGCGGGCACGGAAGAAGCGAAAGATCGTATCGATGGAACCGTCGTGGATGAAACCGGTCCCGCGAACTTGGTTCCCCATGTGACTGAAGTCGTCGCCTCCGTCCTGGTTCGCGTTCAAGATGAACTCCGTATCAGGCATCCCGAACATGCCCACCTTCTGATAGAGATTCCGGAAGTGGGGAATCTTGAATATCTGGGTCTCCGCCTCGAAGCTCGCGTCCTTGCCCGTCCCAAAGAACCCTTGAGCCGGGGCGTGCCGGTGACAGTTCTCGCAGGTGAGCGAGTTAGAAAATGCGCCGTCCGAGAACTGACCGGTGCTGCCATCGAAGAAGTCCAACCCCGCCTGCTCTGATGCGGTGAGGCTGTTGTCGAGATTGCGAACTGGGTTCGGTGGCAGCCGGACTTGTAGGGCAAAATCCGCAAACCCGTCCATCGCCGCTTCAGTCGGGCTGCCGGCGGCACCCAGCAACCCCTCGAAGGCGACGACGAAGTTCTTGAAGGAAAGACGCTCGTCATCCGAGTCGAAGCCGAAGAACCCGTTGGCCCGGTCTCCGCGCCAATGCATGGCGCCGCTGGTCTCCATACCGCGCAGCGTCTGAGTCGTCATCGGACCCTTCATGGGGTGCAGATCGCGGACGTCGCCCGAACCGTTCAATCCAGACTGGTCACCTGGAAAATTCGGGAACTGAGTCTCGAATTGGATCGTCGTGATCACGTTGAAGATGACGTCCTCATCGGGATTGCCAAGATCCCAAGCCAGGCTGTCGAAGTCGCCGAACACGTGGCAGCTCGAGCAGGAGGCCTCGCCGTTGCTCGACGTGAGGATCGCGTCGTAGAGCATCGGCCGGCCCACGGTGACCTCCGGGGGCTCGGGGTTGTGGAGCGGGAAATGGTTGATCTCGGTGCTGGTTGTGAGATCGACGACCGAGATCGAGTTGTCGAAGCGCGTGAGCACGAAGAGGTTGTTGTTGACCTCGTCTAGGGCAAGCCCGCCTGGCCCACCACCGGACACCGTGATGTAGTTCGCGCTCTCGTTGACGGCTTGAAACGAACCGCTGTCGAGCTCCGCGGTGGGGATTACCCCCACCTTGCTCGATCCGTACGCCGCGACGTAGAGCGTCGACCCGTCGCTGCGGACCACCATGTCTACAGGCGTAGCGAGGCTGTGGTTTTGGGTGCCGCCAGGGGCCGGCAAGGTGGTGTAGTCGATGTGATCGTTGAGGTGCACCGGCGAAACGCTCGAGCCTTGCAAAACCGTGATGCGCGCCTGGTGAAGGTTGCCCTGCACCGTGCTCGAGAAGAAGTTGCCGGGCCCCTCGAAGCGCGTGAGGTTTTGCGCGTCGGTGTTGGAAACATAGATGTTCCCGTTGACGGGGTTGGCGACCATGTTGAAGTTGATCGTCCCCACGTGCGCGAAGTTGTCGACCTCGTTGAGCGTCGAGGCGTTGATTTCGAACACGTCGTAGTCGGGCAAGTTGAACCGAATGCCGTTGCTCCAGTTGCGCGCCAGCTCGTCGCGCCACTCGCCCGACGCGTTGTCGTACTGGACGATCAGGCCGACCTCCGGCGCCACGTCGAAGTCGTAGTTGAAAGGCGGGCCAGGGTTGCCGCCGGGCAAGTCCCCGCCGCCCAGGCCGTTGGGCGAAGTGATGCCGTCCCCGTTGCACTCGTTGTTGATCGACCAGCCGTCGCAGACTGTGTCTGCATGGACGACCGCGCTCTGGTTCCCCGAATGAAAGATCGCTGCGTAAACCGACGTGCCGTCGGCGCTCACGGCGAGGGCTCGCGGCGTGTCGCCAAAGAGCTCGATGATTTTCAGCGGCGTGCCACCGACGCCGCCACCGGGGTTGTCTGCATCGAAAACCCAAACGTCGGCACGCGAGATGCCGGGGGTCGTGAGCTGCGGATCGCCGGCGCCTTGAACGCCGTTGAGGGAGCCATGGGTGCGGTGCTGGCCCCGATGCGCGGTGGTGATGAAGACACGCTCGCCGAGGCCCCCGGGGCCGTCCGGGTCGGTGATGACGATATCGCGCGGCTCGTCTCCGACGAGCAGCGTCCGCGTGACCACGCCCGAGCTCAAGTCCACCACGCTCACGCTGTCCGAAAGATGGTTGACCACCCAGGCTTCGTTGCCGCCCGAACGGAGCGCGACCGCGCAAGGCTCGAGCCCAACGGGCACGGTCACCGACCTCTTGATGCCGTTCGGTTCGACGTTGAAGCTCTCGAGCTGGTTGTCGGGGGTGTTGACGGCGACGAGCTTGGTGCCGGAGAGCGCAAGCGGCCTCACGGGGCCGGTCTCGAACGCGATGAACGGGGGCTGCGCGGACGCGGTTGAGCTCGACGAGACCGAGACGACCAGCGCCCCGGCAATCAATAGAATGAAGCGGTGCATGCGCCTTTCCTTGGCAACGGGTGGCCGCAGGGTAAACCAGCCCCCTTCGGCACGCCATCGTGCGCTCCACGAGGCCCATTTTTCCCGGCGATCTCGGCCCGCGAGCCGTCGCGGCGGCCGCCGCCCCATTCGCGAATTGACTCGCAGGGGCACTCGCGCTCGGTCGAGGTGAGCGACAGCGGGCGCCACGGCATTGCGCAAATGCTGCGCCTTGTCCCTCCGTCCGCCGGAGCCTAAAACCCGCTCCGAAACTTCGAGTCGACGACGAACCCAAACACGCCCGCACGCGAGGTCATCGGTGATCCCCGATAGCTACTTCGACAGCTTTCACACCGCCAAGTACAGCAGTCAGAACCCGCTTCAGCGCCTTCTGATTCGGCGCTTCATCGACGAGCTCGCCGGCATGTTCGAGGCGACGCAGCCATCGGAGTCCGTTCTCGAAATCGGCTGTGGGGAGGGTTTCGTGGCGGGCCAACTCTCGCCGCGCCACGTCGGGTCCTCCTACGTCGGTGTGGACCTGAACGCGGAGGACATCGAGAACCTCAAAGCAAAGTTTCCCGCGGTGGAAGCCCACCAAGGCAGCATCTACGACCTGTCGTTTCTCGACCGCGAGTTCGACGTTGTCGTGTGTGCCGAGGTCATGGAGCACCTAGACGACCCCGCGGCCGCTCTCGAGCAGATTGTCGCTCGCAAGCCCAAATGGGTGATCCTTTCGGTTCCGCACGAGCCATGGTTCTGTCTCAGCAACTTTGCGAGAGGCAAGAACATCACGCGATTTGGAAACGACCCCGAGCACGTGAACCTCTGGGGGCGCCGGGGCTTTCGAAAGGTGGTCGACCCGTTCCTGACTGTGGAACGGCACGAGACCTCCTATCCGTGGCAGCTCGTGTTGGCGAGACCGAAGTGATGAGTCAGTCGCGCTCGAGGCTTCAAAAGCTGGACGCGATGGCATCGACGGCGGTTCGATTCGCGATCTTCTGCATTTGGCCTGGCGCGATTGCGGTAGCGGTCGGCGCCACGCTGTTCGCGGCAGTCAACCCGGAGCTCCTGCCGCAAATGTTCGACAACAAGCTCACCGAGGCCCAGCGCATCGGTGGCTTGAAGTATTTCTTGGGCTCGCTGATTGGCGTCGTGGCGCTCTACGCGGGGCTCCTATGGTGGCGTCACCGCCGGGATTGGCCGCCCGGGTTCGACCGCGTGCGCTGGATCTATCCGTGGCTCTCCTTCCTGCTGAGCGGCCCTGCGATCGTCGCCCTCACCGAGCCGAAGTTGGAGGTGCAACACCAATGGCGCACGTGGCTTTACATCGCGCTGGCAGTGGTCGCTTGGTGGCCAACCTTTCGGGCGCTTGCCGATCGGGAGCGAAGAGCGCCCCGCGCCACGCCGCTTCTCTCGCCGCGGCAGCGCGATTGGCTCGGGCTTGGCATCGCCGTGGCGATGTGGGGTGCCTATGCCTTTTTCTTCTCGAGGCTCGCGATCACCAACCACCATTCGATCAACACGCGCATCGTCGACCTCGGTCTCTACGACAACATCTTTTATCAATCGAGCCATGGGAATCCGCTCGGGTGCACCTTCATGCGCGGTGGCAACCACGTGTTCGCCCATTTCGATCCGATCCTCGTCATGTTGTCGCCCCTGTACCGCTTGTGGCCCCGCGCCGAGTTCTTGCTCGTTCTGCAATCGGTCTGGTGCGGCGCTGGCGTGTTGGGGATGTACCTGCTCGCCCGCCATCAACTTGGCTCGCGGCTCTGGGGGCTCGTGTGGGGTTCGGTGTACGCCCTCCACCCGGCGCTCCATGGCGCGAATCTCTACGAGTTCCATTCACTGACGCTGTTGATCTCACCTCTGGTATTCGCGCTTCACTTCCTTCTGGCCGGCCGGGTCGGCCTCTACTTCGCGACCTTCGGGTTGCTGCTCTTGATCCGCGAAGACGTATCGCTCCTGATGTGCTTCGTTGGTCTGTACGGCATCGTGTCGGGCGATCCGCGACTGAGGCGCGTGGGTTGGGTCACCGTGGTCGTTTCCATCGCGTACTTCCTCATCGCCAAAACGGTCTTCATGTCGTCGCCCGATTTGTTCAACGAGGGCAAAGGCACGTACGGGTTCGCCTATTACTACAAGGAGATGATGCCCAACTCGGAGGGCGGAAACGGTTTCTTCATCACCCTGCTCACCAACCCCGCCTTCGTCGCCGCCCTCGTCACCAAACCAGAAAAGCTTCTCTACTTGATGGTGATTTTCTTCCCGCTCCTGTTTCTGCCGGCCTCGGCTGGACGTGCACGTGTCATGCTGATCTACGGCTTCGTGTTCGCGCTGCTGGCGTCGCGGCGACCGGTCTACTCGCCTCATTTTCAATACTCCGCCGTTCTCTTGCCCGTCGCGGTGGCGCTTGCTCCCGTGGGGCTGAGGAGGCTGCAGGAGTCTCGGCCTAGCGGTCGACGGTTCGCGGCGGCGATCATGGGATGCGTGTTGGTCGCCAGCGTTCTCACGAGCTGGAAGTTCGGCGCCATCGTGGAAAACGACAGCTTCCGCGGTGGTTTTAGGCATGTGAAGCGCACGTGGAACGACACCACGGCCGAGCGGTACGATCGTTTCCGCACGCTGATCTCCGAAATCGGGCCTGACGATTCCGTGTCTGCAACCGATCGTCTCGGCTCGCACATCTCGAATCGTGCAGATGCATACCGCCTCGACCAAGACATCGACTCGGACTACCTGCTGATCGACTCGCTCGATCTGCGCGGCCGCAACAAGGCCAGCCTCGAGCGGCGAAAAGAGCAAGGCAAGGTCGAGCTCGTCGAACGCGTGAATACGTGGATGCTGTATCGCGCCACGTCTCCGCCGGAGACGGAGTAGGTCCTCGCCGCCATGCGCAAGTCACGAGCCCGGTCTGTCATGCGATTCGTGGGGCCCCTCCTGCTCGTGTGGGTGGTGTGGCGTTTCGCCGATCCCGAAATGCTGGTGGAGACCTTCGTCGAGGCCGACCCCGGGCCCATCGTGGTCGCGGCGTTGCTCAACGCGGTGGTGATTCACGCCAAGGTCTGGCGCTGGCGTGACCTACTCCGCACGGCCGACGTCGACCTGACCATGGCCGAGGCCTATCGCGCTTTTCTCCCTTCGCTCTTCCTCGGGTTGGTGACCCCGGGCCGGGTGGGGGACGCGCTGCGAATCCAATACCTGAAGCGGGACCACGCGGTCGGCTACTCCGACGGGCTGGCGGTTTCCATCGTGGACCGACTCTGCGACGTCTACGTTCTCTTGGCATTCGTCGCCCTCGGCATCGCCCACCTCGCGAACGCCGTATCGGCGCCGCTCGCGCAGGCGACTTGGATCGCCGTCGCAGCCGTCGCGCTTGCTCCCGCCTTTCTGTTCGTGCGCGGGGTCGCAGAGCCCGCCGCGCAATGGCTATACGGACGCTTCTCGGACGGCGAGACACACGAAGGGCTGACCGCGTTTTTCGGGGCGCTCCGACGCCAGGTGGGCCTTCGGCTTGTTGCCCCTTTGGTCGTGACGATTGCTGCGTTTCTCATCAACTACCTTCAGGCTTGGCTCGCCGCGCAGGCGCTGAGCATTCCCCTGAGCTACCTCGACGTCGCTTCGCTCGTCGCCATCAGCTCTCTCCTGAGCCTTCTTCCGATCTCGATCTCGGGGGTTGGCGTCCGTGAATCGCTTTTTGCCGTTCTCTTTCCAACCTTAGGCCTTGCCGGCACCCTCGGTATCGCGTTTGGATTGGGTGTGTTTGGCGTCATCTACGTTCCCACGCTGATCGTCGGCTTCATCGCATGGCTCGTGTGGCCGCCATCGGGCTAGAAGATGAAACGGACTGCCATCGTCTTCGCCCTTGCCGTCTTTTCTTTTCTCGCACTGCGTCTCATCCACCTGGAGGCCGATGCACCGAGGGTGCCGAACGGACAGCATGGGCTCGAGCTCGTCGTCGAGGCGCCCGCGAAGGCGTACGAGGCGCGCAAGCTCGCCCTGTTCGGCGAGCTCTCCACGTCCGATGCGGACGAGTACCGGTTCTGGTCGGTGCAGGCCCCTGCGTACGTGTTCCCCTTGGCCGGATTCATGTCGGTCGCCGGCGTGGGCTACGCCCAGCTCCGCGTGTACGGCGTGCTCGTGGGGCTGCTCGGCTTCGTGCTGGTTCTGTGGCTGCTTCGCGGGCGGATCGGGGTCGTTCCGTTTGCTCTCGTCGGCGTACTCGCCTCCGTGCACTTCTACTACCTGCACTACCTCCGCGCCGGCCTTCTCGAGCCGGAGCTCAACACGTGGCTCATCGCAACGGTGTTTGTTGCACTGCTTGCCCGAAACGACTCTCGGTTCCTTTTCGCAGTTCCGATTGCATGGACGCTCGCGTTCCTGACCAAGCAAACCGCGCTCGCCTTCCTGCCGTTGGCAGCGCTCGGCATGGCGCTCGCGCTTCGTGCTCAGCGTGGGAGTTTGAGCAAATCGCAGCTCTTCGCGCTAGCCGGTGTGGTCGTCGCATGCGCTGCGGGGCTTTTGCTCTTGGTGACGGACGACGCATACGTCCGCACGGTCGAGTGGAACTACCAGCACATGTTCCATGCGCGCGAATCGTTCGATGGTCCCGAAGCTTCGCTCGGGCGCGTCATCGCCGCGGCGTCGGGGCGGCTGCTGAATTTCGAGCACTGGAAGCAGGGTGTCTTGCTCGTGATTCCAATCTGCTTTCCGTTCGCGCTGGCCCACACTGCACGGAGCGCGCTTGCGCTCGTTCGACGCCAGCCCGTGTCCGCTCTTTCGCTTCTCTCCATCACCTGGTTCTTGCTCGGGCTGGCCGCGCTGTTTTCGATAGAGCACGCGCGAGGCCGATTCTCCCACATCCTTCTGCCGCCGGCGTTCCTTCTCTTCGGGCTCGAGCTCGACTTCTGGCTGTCGAGGTGGAATCGCACCTGGGTCACGACCCTTGCCTCCGTCGGGATCGTGGCCGCAGTGCTGTCGACCCACGCTCGCTGGTCGTTCGATTGGCTCGTGCACCCCGAGCACCAGGTTCGAGATGCCAATCGCACGCTCTCCGGGTTTCTCGATCAGGACGACGTGGTGGTCGGTTTTCGCGCGCCGCTGCTCGCCTTCGACAGCGCCGCGGACGTCTTCTACGTCAAGCGTCACTTCAACGACGCCCCGGAGCGCCTTTCGAAGTTTGGTGCGACGCACCTCTTGCTGTCGAGGAAAGAGGTCACGACTCGCATCGTCGCGCGCGACTTCCCGAAGTCGTTTGCCTCGAAGAAAGAGCTGGCGGTAGTCGAGCTCTTTCGCAGGCCGCACGCGCTCTATGAGCTCCGCGACCCCCTTCAGTGAGCGCTGACTCAGGGCGAGTACAACAGGATGTGGTCGTTGAGCACGACGTCGGGCTCTCGTCCCTCGAATTGCTCGATGCACCGGCCGCTTCGAAGGCGCTCCGAGAGATGAAGCGCGAGCCAATGATCGTCAGGCGCCTCGCCCGAGCACTTCCATCGGCGAACCTCCGCACCGAGGTACTCGAGCTCTTGGTAGCGCAGGCTCTGCCAGTGGTAGTAGCTGATGGGCACGCCGTTCTGCTCTTGCCAGTGCGCGAGCTCGTTGAGGTCTTGCCCCCAATCCTCGCCGACCACACTCAGGCGGTGCCCTCCCGTACGGCCGCCAACGAACCAGTTGAAGTCCCCGATGTATCGCGGGTGCGCGAGCAGCGTGCCGGCGACGACGGAAACCAGGCACACCGCAGCAAACGCCCGCTGGACATGCCCCGCCGCCCAAAGCGCGTTGGCCGCGTGCGCTGCCAGGAAGGCGAGGCTCGGAACGGCCGGAAGCGCGTGCCGCACACCGATGTTGATGTGCGCGTTGAACGTGAGAAGCAGATAGGCGCTTGCCACATATGCGTGAAGCCAGACGTTGAACGGCACCCCCACGAGCCGACGCTTTGCGGCCAAGACCACGCCCGCGACCAGAAGCAGAAGCATCCCCGCTGGGAGCTTCGCGCCAAGCATGATCGGGAAGTAGCCCGGGGTGCCGCTCGACCGCTGTTTCCCGCGGAAGTAGCTCGAATGGCCCTTCCGGTTGTGCGACCGGACGTACTCGAGGCTGAACAGGTACGTGTAGGGTACGGGGATTGGCATCCAGGATGGAACCATGCGCAGCAACGGGCTCTTCTCGTCGAGCTCTCGGAGCATTTTCCCCGGTGGCGCTGGGTGCTCCGAGATCTCCGCGACGGTCAAACCGGTATCGTCGAACCGGTAGACCGCGTTGATGGCGAACAAGGCAACCATCGCCGTCAGAAGAACGTCGCGCGCAAGCAGCAAGAATCTACGCTTGGGGCCGGCGCCGGAGAAGCGCCCGCGACCGGCGATCGCAAACAAGACCGCTGGGAGCAAGAGAATGAAGGCGATCAATGCGCCGGTCAGCTTCACGGTCACGAGGCCCGCGACCCCCACCATGAGACCAAGCAGCGCCAAACGCGAGCGGGACAGAAGGTAGTCGTGGAGTTGAAGGACGGAGAAGAGCGTGACGAGAGCGACCGGAACGTCGGTGGTCACCAGCTTGGCATGTGCCAGTAACACCGGATTGGCAACGAAGAGGAGTGTGACCATCCAGGCTAGCCGCGGGCCGTATCTGCGTCTCGTCCACTCGTAGAGATAGACGGTCATCAAGAGCGTCAGGGCGATCATCATCCAGCGCGCTACGCGGAGCTCGTGGCGCGCTTGGTCGTAGCTCTGGAAGTACGCCATCGAGGCCCTAGGCATGTTTGCGTTCGAGTAGCCGCGGAGCTGCTCGATTGGAGGGCCGGTGCGAACGAGCGCTGCAGGGGCGCCGGTCACGATGTGCGCCAGCGGTGGATGCGGCCAGCTCAGCCGAGTGTCGGGCGCCTGCCACCACGCCACCCCGCGCGTCAAATGCAGCGGTTCGTCTGTGGTGAGGGTCGTCGCGCGCTCGGCAAGCAGCAGAGCGGTAAGCGTTGCCGCGGCGATCAAGAAGAGCGCCAGCCGCGAGCGAATGCCTTGCGCCACCGTGTTCCCCACCTCGGCGGACGCTAGCAGCAGTGTGCAGCGACCTCCAGGTGGGCTGGTCTACTTCCACCGCCTGCAGTACTGTCGATGCCTGCGCATGGGCGAGAGGTAGGCGAAGAGCACCATCACGGGCACGCTCACGAGCACGCGCATTCGCACGACCGCGAGCAAGAAGAACGCTCGCCGGCCGAGCACGGAGAAGCAGCATCGCGCATCGCGATTTGGCCGCCAACGCGCCTTCGCCTGGAGTTCCCGAAGTCCTAGAGGCGCTCTTCGCCTCGTCTGCGCCTCCGCGTTCTTTCAAAGACGAGCAGCCGGTCGACTGTCGGCCGCTTACGACCCGAGCGCGAGCCCCGCCAGCGGTTGCGGCCTGATCCACATTCCAGCCGTTTTGTTTCACCTAGGCCGCGGGGCTTCGTTTTTTCGATCCGACCGACGTTGGGGTGACCTGTGGTGCGCACTCACCATCTGCGCCGACCACTTTCAAGCCAAGCGCCCGTCTACCCAGCGTCCGGCCGCCAGTGAGCGAGCTGTTCCCGACAGCGACACGGGCGCCGATCCCGCTGACGTTGGCGGTGTGGGCGCCCCGATCCGACCAGTTCTAGCTTTCGCACGGGTGCTGGTTCGCCTTTGACTGGCCATTCCCTCGTCGCTAGCATGCTGCAAATTCTGACCAACGGAGTTGGAAAAATGACCGCATTCCGCTTGCCGCTTTTCGTGCTCTTGCTGGCTCTCGTTGCCTGTTCTTCGGCCTGTTCAAAGAGCTCTGACGGCCCTGTTGAATTGCGCGCTCCGGCCCCCACCGGCCCGCCAGTGGGGCACCCCTTGTTCATGAGCCCCCACGTCAATCCGATCGTCAGTCACAACGGCTTCATCTATGTGACCAACACGCCAGCCGACACCGTGGATGTGATCAACGTGCAATCCCGTGAGGTGGTGGACCGCATCAACGTAGGGATCGACCCGGTCGCGCTTGCACTGAGACCCGATGGCCTAGAGCTGTGGGTAGCCAACCACATCTCCGACAGCATCAGCGTGATCGACACCGATGCCAACAGCCCCACGCTTCACCATGTCCGGGCGACGGTACAGGACTTCGATGCCACCGGGCTGGTGACCGAGTTCGATGAACCGACCGGCATCGCCTTTGCCAGTGATGACAAAGCATATGTCGCCCTCGGACCGGACAACCGGATCGCGGTGGTCGATGTAGCAAGCTATGCCGTCACGGGTCACCTGCCGATCATCGCCCAGGATCCGCGCGCCATCGTGGTGGCGGGCGAGCGACTGTTCGTCGCGCCCTTCGAGTCCCACAATCGGAGCCAGATTTCCGGATGCATATCCCCGCTCGACGGTGACCTGTGCACCTTCGATGTGCTCGCCGAGGTGGTGTTCAGCAACAACATCCTGTCGCTGGGCTACGACGCCGACATCGTCATCAATCCGGGCCTTCCGGATCGGGACCTCTTCGTGTTCGACACTGCCACGGATCGGTTGCTGCAAATCGTCGAAGACGTTGGAACCCTGCTGTACGGCATGGCCGTCGACAGTCAGGGGCACGTGTTTGTGGCGCAGGCCGATGCGCGCAACGCGGTCAACGGCAAGGCCGGCACCGAGAAGCATGGCCTCGAAGAGATGGAGAACCGCGCGTTTCTGAATCAAATCACCCGCGTCGATTGCAGCGGTGAACAATGCGCCTTCCCGGTACGGCTCGATCTGGAGCCCGAACCCCCGGACCATCCGGCGCCCGGCGAAGCGCTGGCCACACCGTTTGCCGTGGCCATGAGCCCAGACGACAGCTTCGTGCTCGCCACCGCCGCCAGCTCAAACCGTGTGTTCACGATGGCCCCGGATACAGGGGCGGTGATGTCGAGAGTGGAAGTGGGCGCCGTGCCGCGCGGTGTCGTCATTCGCGAGGATGCGCCGGGCGAGGCCTGGGTATTGAATGTCGTGGATAACACCGTCTCGGTCCTGGACATATCGGACGCCTCGGCGTTGTCGGTGACAGAGACGATCACCCTGGACGACCCAACCACGCCAGTGGTCAAGGCGGGCCGCAAGGTGTTCCACGACGCCGAAGCCTCCACCACGGGCACGTTCTCCTGCGAAAGTTGCCACCCGGACGGCCACACCGACCAGCTGCTGTGGGTGCTCGATACGCCGATCTGCGATGTCGCGGGTTGTACCCAGATT